>WLWD01000564.1_pt1 | contig 257347 bp, 215 predicted proteins | sample 6712731 | NCBI WGS metagenome assembly WLWD01 (sample SAMN12718690, study PRJNA576275) | sponge metagenome | isolation source: marine sponge | host: Mycale hentscheli | place: New Zealand: South Island, Marlborough, Capsize Point | collected 2014-11-01 | reverse complement strand
TCATCAGTTTCGCAAGTCGCAACGGTCGCCGTTTTTTGAGTGCGGTACGCATTTAGTGGAATATCTCGGGACTGGAAGCAGATATGGACAAGCCACACAGCTCATTCAACTCTCCATTAAATTCTGCATCTACCCATACCCATATCTTCAGGTGAATCTCCGTAATCGTCGCTATACGGGCCCCTCAATTGGACTCGTCAGTTTAGCAAGTCGCAACATTCGCCGTTTTTTGAGTGCGGTACGCATTTAGTCGAATATCTCGGGACTGGAAGCAGATATGGACAAGCCACACAGCTCATTCAACTCTCCATTAAATTCTGCATCTACCCATACCCATATCTTCAGGTGAATCTCCGTAATCGTCGCTATACGGGCCCCTCAATTGGACTCGTCAGTTTAGCAAGTCGCAACATTCGCCGTTTTTTGAGTGCGGTACGCATTTAGTCGAATATCTCGGGACTGGAAGCAGATATGGACAAGCCACACAGCTCATTCAACTCTCCATTAAATTCTGCATCTACCCATACCCATATCTTCAGGTGAATCTCCGTAATCGTCGCCATACGGGCCCCCCAATTGGACTCATCAATTTCGCAAGTCGCAACGTTCGCCGTTTTTTGAGTGCGGTACGCATTTAGCGGAATATCCAGGGACTGGAAGCAGATATGGACAAGCCACACAGCTCATTCAACTCTCCATTAAATTCTGCATCTACCCATACCCATATCTTCAGGTGAATCTCCGTAATCGTCGCCATACGGGCCCCCCAATTGGACTCATCAACTTCGCAAATCGCAACGTTCGCCGTTTTTTGAGTGCGGTACGCATTTAGCGGAATATCTCGGGACTGGAAGCAGATATGGACAAGCCACACAGCTCATTCAACTCTCCATTAAATTCTGCATCTACCCATACCCATATCATCAGGTGAATCTCCGTAATCGTTGCCGTACAGGCCCCCCAATTGGACTCATCAATTTCGCAAGTCGCAACGGTCGCCGTTTTTTGAGTGCGGTACGCATTTAGTCAAATATCTCGGGACTGGAAGCAGATATGGACAAGCTACATAGCTCATTCAACTCTCCATTAAATTCTGCACGCATCTATACCTATAGTTTTAGGTGAATTTCAGGAATCGCGGCCGTAGCAAAGGGTGAATTTGGACCTACTCGCATCAAAATACAGTTCAAGGACATAATATTCATTCTGTTCAATGCATGTATGCACATGTATCACAAACACATATATACACTTGTATACACCTACTGGTTACTTTCTAATCCACTGCACATAGCTAGATACACTCAATAGCTACTGCACACATTTTTTGCTGAGTCAGCACAATTTTTCCTATATAAGGAACGGTTTCACTCATACCTTTTCAGTTCTGACGAAGACTCCCAAAGTCGAAAGCTCAAGTTTTTTCAATTATACCAACTCATTTTGAAAAAATTACTATACTTCCTTGGGGTAGTTAGTGGGTAACACAATCCACACACCCCCAGGCCGAAGTCAGCAGATAAAAGGAAGGAGCAAGGTGGAAGGAGCAAGAAGGAAGGAGCAAGAAGGAAGGAGCAAGGAGGAAGAATCAGCAAGAAAAATTAGGAAAGGTCAAAGGTCATCATTGGCAGTAAGCAGCCTGGCAGTAAACAACCAGACCACCAGCAGCTTAACTGTCAACACCTCCAGCAGCACTGCAAACATCTCCAGCAGCTTGGCAGTAAACAACTGGACCTCCAGCAGCCTTAACTGTCAACACCTCCAGCAGCTTAACATCTACACCTACAGCAGCATTGTCAACACCCCCAGCAGCTCAACATCTACACCTACAGCAGCACTGTCAACATCTCCAGCAGCTTGGCTGTAAACAACAGAACCTCCAGCAGCTTAGCTGTAAACAACAGAGCCTCCAACAGCTTGGCTGTAAACAACAGAGCCTCCAGCAGCTTGGCTGTAAACAACAGAGCCTCCAGCAGCTTAGTGGTAAACAACCAAGCCACCTACAGCTCTACTGTCAACAACCCAAGCCACCAGCAACTCCATTATCAACAACCAAACCATCTATAGCTCCACTGTCAACAACTAGCCCACCATCAGCTCCACTGCCTACAACCAAGCCACCAACACCTTCAGTGTCAACCATCAAACAAACAGACCTCTTACCGCAACTGACCAGGACTCCTAAGCCAAGCCACACCCAGAGAGACTCATCCCACCAAGCTACGCAGGTGTTAAGGAGGGAGGAGTGCCAATTAGGTCCACGCTCTTGCCCTTAACCCTAGCCCCAACCCCAAGCCCCAGCTTTACTTGGTGGAACCATGAGCTTCAATCAAGGCTCAGTGGCAGAGGATCTCCTCAGACTCAGAAAGCGATGGAAGAGGACCAGTCACACTCAACAAGCTTCTGAAACACACCTTGACTTTCTGCTAGAATGTGCCAAAGCAGATGTTGTACCCAAGGGCCTCAGACCCAGAACAAGATGTGTGGCATTAGCAGCAGCAAGAACGAATATCAGAAGCAAATTCCAGGAAATAGCTGACAGAGCCGCCAAGGAAATGAGATCAGCTCTTATAGAGCATTACACAGAAGTCGTGGAAGTAGCCATCGAGGAACTTCAGAATACGACAGATGAAATTACGACGAAACAACTGGAAGCACCACCTCACGTTCTAACAAAACATCAAAATCTCCTCAAACTCACCAAAAATAACATCAAAAGGAGAATTACGCTTCGTCGTCGCACCACCTCTACAAAATTGGACCGCCTTATAATGGAAATTCATAATACCAGACGAATTAGAATAGATACAAGAAATACTGAACCATCATCCCAAGAGACATCACAAGCAACACAACCAAGTCAACAACTCACCTCCGCCTCAAGAGAGAGCTCTCCCCTTGTTGATATGGAATCTATCTCCCAGGAACCACAAGTAGCTCACGACTCCTTAGCTTCTACAGTAACCAACACATCAATCACTACGGAACAAGATGGAACAGTTGAAGAAACACAACCTAGGACAATTGCTACCAAGACTCCTACTCTCATGGAAGCCTCCCTAGCCAAGTCCTCCTCTTCTTCCTCATCACACAAAAGAAAACCATCTCAACCAGTCAGATTCGCACACCCTGTATGTACAGAAATAGTAGAGTCACCAGTCCCAGTACTTCAAACTCCTGACACACAAGTCACAAGCTCCCTTCCTGTACCTCGGGGCCTTCCATCCACATCTACAGGAATCAAACCTCTCAGAGTAGTTGTGACCCCAGTGGAACTACCTTTGACCAGACCCCAGCCTCCTCTTCCCAAAAGAATCCTCAAGAGAGATGCTGGGACTGACCCTAGGGACCCTACATTCTTTCCACTGGCCAAACAGAAAACCCTCCTATGTTACAGGAAAAGAAGCAACAACACTCCACCAGGAACAACCAGCCCATCAACTCACCCAGCTCCTAATCCCAATCTGCCCAGCAATGAGGCCTCTACTCAAACAGAGGACCAGGATTTTCAACACTGAGAGCGCCCCAAACCATACAAAAGACCATTATCCACAACTTATCAAGTAAGAACCTCACACAACAACAAAAAAGCATTCTCCACCTAGGGTTGCGCTTCGCCCCTACCCCTCCTCCTGGTTCGAATCCTCATCTTACAAAATACTGGAAGAATTACAAAGATAGCTGTAGAAGATCGTACCAGAAAATACTGAGTGGTAGGGGCCATGTTGAAGTCCTCAGAAACCAAGGCAACTTCCTCACTAAACTCATGGCAAAGCAACTTCCACCAGAAATGTGCCCGCTCCCAGTGGAAAAAGTATTAGACAGAACCATGAGAAATCTACAGGAAATAGCCCCAGCAAAATTCACATTAAACTTCTCTAGACAGGACTTACATGCAGTTAAATCCCTTGGAAAAGACGGCAGCATAGTGATCAAGCAGGCTGATAAAGGCTCCGGGATCACAATAGTGGACACAACGCAGTACATCCAAGAAGGCACCAACCACCTCTCAGATAGATGTACCTATGAAAGGATAGACTACGACTACAGCAAAGCCCTGACTAACAGAATCAACATGTTTCTCAAGCAATTGGAAGAACTACCACAGGATCTTTACCTAGCTCTAAGGAAAAACCCTGAAGAAATCCGTACCCAGAAGATATACTTCCTGCGCAAGGTTCACAAATCACCCCATGACATCAGACCAATAGTCTCTGGCGTAGGAGGACCAACGGAATTCATATCAGGCTTCGTAGATGTGATACTTAGACCATACATCCAATACTGTCCACACATAGCACAGGATAGTGCTGAAGTAATCCGTACCCTTGAAACAACAACATTCACTAACTCTTGCCTACTAGCTACAGTTGACGTTAAGTCAATGTACTTACGTATACCCCAACTAGAAGGAATAGACAGGGTACTGGACAGAGTCTACAGTCACCCCAAACCCCCAACCATATCAAGACAATCCCTGGAACGTCTGCTTACTTTCATCCTTAAGGACAACATTTTTGACTTCAACAAATCCATCTATCGTCAAGTGTCAGGCATTGCCATGGGCACCAGATGTGCTCCTACATTCGCTAATTTGTACATGGCCTCTTTGGAGGAAGACTTCTTCCTTACACGAAGACAAAGAAGCTTACCTTTGCCAAGTCTTTGGCTCAGGTTCCTGGATGATGTCCTTATAGTTTGGGAAGGGCCACAACTACATCTTCAAGAATTTGCTAGACACCTCAATCACATCCATAATAGCATCAAGTTCACAATCTCCATTGGAATAAACACGGTAGAATTCTTGGATTTAAAAATTCACAAAGGAATTAGGTTTGAGACAGAATCAATTCTGGACATTGCTCCTTACTCTAGAGCATGTCACACACGGCAATATCTACACTTCCATTCATGCCATCCCCGCCATACCTTCAGAGGTATAGTCAGAGGAGAAGTCATTAGACATTTAAGAAACTGCTCTGACGTCCAGGCCTACGAGAGGGCAATTCAACTTCTTTTCGACTCTTTCATGGCTAGAGCATATCCTCTCAAAATGCTCAAAATCTGGACAGAAGACCTCCCCTTTTCAAGAAGGGAAGAGTTCCTTTATTCAACAGCCAGAAGACGAACCTACAATAGACTTGTGTGGAATGCATCTATCCATACCCCATACCATCCTGGGATCACCAGAAAAGAGATTAAGCAGGCACTTACAACTCCTGACCTGCCATTTGTTCCCACTCTACAGGAACTTCCGAGGAAAACAATTGGACACAAATTGGTCAGTGCCAAAGTGCACTAAACCCATACCCCACAAACCAACTCCATAGCCTACCCAACTCAACCAACCCAACCACCCACCCAATGCCAACCCACAGACCCGCCCAACCACATACCCATGCCCAACTGCCTACCCACAGACACGCCCAACTACCCACGGATCGGCCTAACTACCCACGGACCCGCCCAACTGCCTCTACCCACAGACCTACCCAGCTGCCTACCCACGGACCTGCCCAACTGCCTACCCACAGACCAGCCCAACTGCCGACCCACAGACCCGCCCAACTTCCTACCCACAGACCCTCCCAACTGCCTACCACAGACCCGCCAACTCCAACTGCCATACCCACAGGCCCGCCCAAACTGCCTACCCACAGACCAGCCCAACTGCTTTCCCACAGACCCGCCCGACTGCCTACCCACAGACCCGCCCAACTGCCTATCTACCCACAGACCCGCCCAACTGCCTACCCACGGACCTGCCCAACTGCCTACCCACAGACCGGCCCAACTGCCTACCCACAAGACCTGCCCAACTGCCTACCCACAGACCCGCCCAACTGTCTACCCACAGACCCACCCAACTGCCTACCCACGGACCTGCCCAACTGCCTAGCCCTGCCACCCAACCTCCAGCCCTGCTGCCCAACCCCCAGCCCTGATGCCCAACCTCTAACCCTGCCGCCCAACCTCTAGTCTGGCCGCCCAATCTCTAGCCCTGCCGCCCAACCTCCTAGCCCTGCCGCCCAACTTCCTAGCCCTGCCGCCCAACCTTCAGCCCTGCCGCCTAACCTCTAGCCCTGCCGCCCAACCTCTAGCCCTGCCGCCCAACCTCCTAGCCCTGCCGCCCAACCTCCTAGCCCTGCCGCCCAACCTACAGCCCTACCGCCCAACCTCCAGCCCTACCGCCCAACCTCTAGCCCTGCCGCCCAACCTCTAGCCCTACCGCCCAACCTTCCTACTGCCTAACCACTGACCACACCAATTGTCTCCACAACTCCATCCAACTCTCCATTAAATTCTGTATGCACCCAGCTCCACATAACCAAGCAAATTTCTATTCAAATATCTCGTATTTGGCAGCAGATATGGACAAGCCACACAACTCATCCAACTCGCCATTAAATTCTGCATCTACCCATACCCATATTCACATGTGAATCTCAATAATCATCGCCATGCATGTTCCCCAACTGGACTAGTCAGTTTCGAAAACCGCAGAGGTAGCCAACCTTTCAATATGGTACACATATCTGGGGACTGGAAGCAGATATGGACAAGCTACACATCTCATCCAACTCTCCATTAAATTCTGCATCTATCCATACCCATATCTTCAAGTGAATCCCCGTAATCGTCGCTATACGGGCCCCCCAATTGGACCAGCATGTTTCGTAAGTCGCAACGGTCGCCGTTTTTTAGTACGGTACGCATTTAGTCAAATATCTCGGGACTGGAAGCAGATATGGACAAGCCACACAGCTCATTCAACTCTCCATTAAATTCTGCATCTACCCATACCCATATCTTCAGGTGAATCTCCTTAATCGTCGCTATACGGGCCCCCCAATTGGACTCATCAATTTCGCAAGTCGCAACGTTGGCCGTTTTTTGAGTGCGGTACGCATTTAGCGGAATATCTCGGGACTGGAAGCAGATATGGACAAGCCACACAGCTCATTCAACTCTCCATTAAATTCTGCATCTACCCATACCCATATCATCAGATGAATCTCCGTAATCGTTGCCGTACAGGCCCCCCAATTGGACTCATCAGTTTCGCAAGTCGCAACGGTCGCCGTTTTTTGAGTGCGGTACGTATTTAGTGGAATATCTCGGGACTGGAAGCAGATATGGACAAGCCACACAGCTCATTCAACTCTCCATTAAATTCTGCATCTACCCATACCCATATCTTCAGGTGAATCTCCGTAATCGTCGCCATACGGGCCCCCCAATTGGACTCATCAATTTCGCAAGTCGCAACGTTCGCCGTTTTTTGAGTGCGGTACGCATTTAGCGGAATATCCAGGGACTGGAAGCAGATATGGACAAGCCACACAGCTCATTCAACTCTCCATTAAATTCTGCATCTACCCATACCCATATCTTCAGGTGAATCTCCGTAATCGTCGCCATACGGGCCCCCCAATTGGACTCATCAACTTCGCAAATCGCAACGTTCGCCGTTTTTTGAGTGCGGTACGCATTTAGCGGAATATCTCGGGACTGGAAGCAGATATGGACAAGCCACACAGCTCATTCAACTCTCCATTAAATTCTGCATCTACCCATACCCATATCATCAGGTGAATCTCCGTAATCGTTGCCGTACAGGCCCCCCAATTGGACTCATCAATTTCGCAAGTCGCAACGTTCGCCGTTTTTTGAGTGCGGTACGCATTTAGCAGAATATCTCGGGACTGGAAGCAGATATGGACAAGCCACACAGCTCATTCAACTCTCCATTAAATTCTGCATCTACCCATACCCATATCTTCAGGTATATCTCCGTAATCGTCGCTATACGGGCCCCCCAATTGGACTCATCAATTTCGCAAGTCGCAACGCTCGCCGTTTTTTGAGTGAGGTACGCATTTAGCGGAATATCTCGGGACTAGAAGCAGATATGGACAAGCCACACAGCTCATTCAACTCTCCATTAAATTCTGCATCTACCCATACCCATATCATCAGGTGAATCTCCGTAATCGTTGCCGTACAGGCCCCCCAATTGGACTCATCAATTTCGCAAGTCGCAACGTTCGTCGTTTTTTGAGTGCGGTACGCATTTAGCGGAATATCTCGGGACTGGAAGCAGATATGGACAAGCCACACAGCTCATTCAACTCTCCATTAAATTCTGCATCTACCCATACCCATATCATCAGGTGAATCTCCGTAATCGTTGCCGTACAGGCCCCCCAATTGGACTCATCAATTTCGCAAGTCGCAACGGTCGCCGTTTTTTGAGTGCGGTACGCATTTAGTCAAATATCTCGGGACTGGAAGCAGATATGGACAAGCTACATAGCTCATTCAACTCTCCATTAAATTCTGCACGCATCTATACCTATAGTTTTAGGTGAATTTCAGGAATCGCGGCCGTAGCAAAGGGTGAATTTGGACCTACTCGCATCAAAATACAGTTCAAGGACATAAATATTCATTCTGTTCAATGCATGTATGCACATGTATCACAAACACATATATACACTTGTATACACCTACTGGTTACTTTCTAATCCACTGCACATAGCTAGATACACTCAATAGCTACTGCACACATTTTTTGCTGAGTCAGCACAATTTTTCCTATATAAGGAACGGTTTCACTCATACCTTTTCAGTTCTGACGAAGACTCCCAAAGTCGAAAGCTCAAGTTTTTTCAATTATACCAACTCATTTTGAAAAAATTACTATACTTCCTTGGGGTAGTTAGTGGGTAACACAATCCACACACCCCCAGGCCGAAGTCAGCAGATAAAAGGAAGGAGCAAGGTGGAAGGAGCAAGAAGGAAGGAGCAAGGAGGAAGAATCAGCAAGAAAAATTCGGAAAGGTCAAAGGTCATCATTTGGCAGTAAGCAGCTTGGTAGTAAACAACCAGACCACCAGCAGCTTAACTGTCAACACCTCCAGCAGCACTGCAAACATCTCCAGCAGCTTGGCAGTAAACAACTGGACCTCCAGCAGCCTTAACTGTCAACACCTCCAGCAGCTTAACATCTACACCTACAGCAGCATTGTCAACACCCCCAGCAGCTTAACATCTACACCTACAGCAGCACTGTCAACATCTCCAGCAGCTTGGCTGTAAACAACAGAACCTCCAGCAGCTTAGCTGTAAACAACAGAGCCTCCAACAGCTTGGCTGTAAACAACAGAGCCTCCAGCAGCTTGGCTGTAAACAACAGAGCCTCCAGCAGCTTAGTGGTAAACAACCAAGCCACCTACAGCTCTACTGTCAACAACCCAAGCCACCAGCAACTCCATTATCAACAACCAAACCATCTACAGCTCCACTGTCAACAACTAGCCCACCATCAGCTCCACTGCCTACAACCAAGCCACCAACACCTTCAGTGTCAACCATCAAACAAACAGACCTCTTACCGCAACTGACCAGGACTCCTAAGCCAAGCCACACCCAGAGAGACTCATCCCACCAAGCTACGCAGGTGTTAAGGAGGGAGGAGTGCCAATTAGGTCCACGCTCTTGCCCTTAACCCTAGCCCCAACCCCAAGCCCTAGCCCTAGCCCTAGCCCTAGCCCTAGCCCTAGCCCCCTAGCCCTAGCCCTAGCCCTAGCCCTAGCCCTAGCCCTAGCCCTAGCCCTAGCCCTAGCCCTAGCCCTAGCCCTAGCCCTAGCCCTAGCCCTAGCCTAGCCCTAGCCCTAGCCCTAGCCCTAGCCCTAGCCCTAGCCCTAGCCCTAGCCCTAGCCCTAGCCCTAGCCCTAGCCCTAGCCCTAGCCCTAGCCCTAGCCCTAGCCCTAGCCCTAGCCCTAGCCCTAGCCCTAGCCCTAGCCCTAGCCCTAGCCCTAGCCCTAGCCCTAGCCCTAGCCCAACCCCTAGCCCTAGCCCTAGCCCTACCCCTAGCCCTAGCCCTAGCCCTAGCCCCAGCCCTAGCCCTAGCCCTAGCCCTAGCCCTAGCCCTAGCCCTAGCCCTAGCCCTAGCCCTAGCCCTAGCTAGCCCTAGCCCTAGCCCTAGCCCTAGCCCTAGCCCTAGCCCTAGCCCTAGCCCTAGCCCTAGCCCTAGCCCTAGCCCTAGCCCTAGCCCTAGCCCTAGCCCCTAGCCCTAGCCCTAGCCCTAGCCCTAGCCCTAGCCCTAGCCCTAGCCCTTAGCCCTAGCCTACACCCTAGCCCTATACCTAGCCCTATACGGACCACACACACATGCTCATAAGTAACCACTCTACTACACAGACTGTACACGTAAGGAAACCACTCCCACTTCACACCCCAGACCACTCCCTCACCCATCTAACACACCCTAACGACCAAGACTTTGAACCGGTGCTGACCATTTACCCAACCCTTATCACTTCTTTCTTCCTAGTCCCTAACCCTATCCCTAACCCTAACCCTAACCCTATCCCTATCCCTAACCCTAACCCAACCCCTAACCCTAACCCTACCCCTAACCCTAACCCTACCCCTAACCCTAACCCTACCCCTAACCCTAACCCTAACCCTAGCCACAGTCAGCCCGCCACTCAAAGATGTCGTATATAAACCACTCGGCCACCCTCCTTAAATGCAGAAAAACCATTAAAAGACTGCAACACAATCACCAAGCAGCAAAAACCCACATACACTTTTTAAACGAATGTCAAACCCACCAATTAACACCCCCAGGTTTAAGATCTAACATCCCTTGTGTACCCCTAGCAGCGCATGACACCTCTATTCGACAAGACTTTAACAAAATTCAGAGAGACATGGAAACTCAATTAATATCAGCCCTCAACACACACTACTACACTATTAGAGACTCCACCCGACAACAACTAGAAATAATTACACAACAAATGCAGGACACTGTCACCCAATCAGACCCAACCACCATTAGCCACCACATGACTATCCTAAATGCCACATACAGAAACATCAGGATCGCTATCGAAGCACACCAGCGCACAACAGAAGATAAACTAGACAGACTCTATTACAACAAATACAAAACAAGACGGCCACGCCGCATTGACATGACAAACCACACCCCTAGGAACCCACTCCAACCACTCCTCCAGTTACCTAACACTTACCTACCACTCAGACGACCTAATACTGAAACACCACCCCCACCTAGGACCAACCTACCACTCCCACCACCCTACACTAACCTACCACCTCCACCCCCTAATACCATAAGACCACTCCTACCCCCTAGGACTTATGTACCACTCCAGCCACCAGTTACTAACAGACCACCCCTACGACCGAACACTCATGTACCACTCCCACAACCCCCACCACCCAACACTAACCTACCACAGAACACTAACTTACCACTACGACCACCCCCACCACCTAATACCAACAGACCACTCCTACCCCCCATGACTTATGTACCACCCCATCCACCTAATAATACTAACAGAGTACCCCTACCACCTAAGACTTATGCACCACTCCCACCACCCCCACCACCTAATACTAACCCACCACCCCTACCACCCAATACTAACCCACCACCCCCACCACCTAATGCCAACAGACCACCCCTACCCCCTATGACTTATGTACCACCCCATCCACCCAATACGAACAGAGTAACCCTACCACCCAATACTAACCCACCACCCCCACCACCCAATACTAACCTACCACCCCCACCACCACCACCACCTAATACTAACCCACCACTCCCACCACCCAACACCAATCCACCACCCCCACCACTTAACAATAACCCACCACCCCCACCACCTAATACCAACCTACCACTCCCACCACTTAGTACCAAACTACCACCCCCACCACCCACTACCAACGTACCACTCCCACGGCCTAATACCAACCCGCCCCCAGGCTTCCACCGACCATCGAGGCCACCCCCAACAAACCCACCCTTCCCAAAGGGCAACAAGGTCCTATTACCCTACCCACCTCCCCAGACTACTAATCCCAGCAAGGCATTGCTAACCCAAACGCCACCTATCACACCCAACCCAACCCACCCTTTACCCACTACCAAGTGGGCAGACTCAAGACGTAGGGTAACACCTGCCCGCCCACTACATACAACAAGACAATACATACTAAGACCAACAACTACATCAAACCGTCAGCAGCCCTCAACCACCAAACCACGACTAGTAACCACACCATCCAACCCATCGTCTGCATCTACCTCGACCGGCCTACCACCCACTACCCCAACCCGCCCACCACCTACAACTACTCCAACCAGCCCACCACACACAACTACCCCAACCCATCCAACACAGGAAACTATCCCCCCCAACTGCCCACCATCGAAAATTATCCCAAGTCACCTGCCACCTAAAACTACCCCAAACCGCCCACCACCCACAACCACCTCAAGCCGCCCACCACCTACAACCATCCCAGCCCACATGTTGCCTACGCCCTCACCGACCTACCGACCGACCACTGTGATCAATTCGCCACCCATAACTACTGCCCCAAGCCAATTGGAAACCTCCTATCCCACTAATTCACACCCTACAACTCACCCCAACACTGCCAACCCCACCACAAGCCCCACCCACCAACTGTCCACTACCACCCCCACTGACCAGCTCCCTCTCAACCACAGCACACCAATCCACCAGAGGATGCCAGACCACATCAGAGACATTATCAATGACACCTATAAAGGACCCAAAGACACCACTCCCACCTTACCTGCCCTCTCCCTGATTGAATCAATCAATTTCTTCACACCCTCTGGCCCCCACCCACCCTCAGACGTATCGTCACCCAGTCCAGCCCCAACCCCAACCTCGCCCCAACCTCAAACCTCGCCTCAACTCCAAACCACACCTACAACTCCTGTCCTATCCCAACACTCCTCATCCTCCATATCTGCCACATTCTCATCCCCCAGCCCCAAGAAATGTCTGCCAACACCCACTACTAGTAACTCCCCCCACCAGCCACAGCCACCCCTGCATATCCAGTCTACACCCCCCCGCCATGGACGCCAATCTACAGCCACAACCCCTAACTACTCCAACCACAGACAATCTTCATTCGACTATGACCCACTAGGACGTCCAATATCTCCCAACCAATCCAGACTCTCAAGCTTCCTAAGCACTGCCAATTATGCCTCCACCCACACCATCCTCCCGCCCCCAAGCAGACCACGTCGTCAAGCCACACACACCTACCAAACTAGATTTAACACGAGAAGGAATTTTCGCCAACAGTGAGCACCCCAGCTCACATACACAACCTATCAAGCAAACCCCTTACCCAATCACACATAAACCTCCTGGACCTAGGCCTCAACTTCACACCCTCCCCGGACCCTAAAGCAGACACACGCCTCAACCTACACTGGACAGACTACATCAACATTTGCCGGAAAAAATACCCTCGCATCACCACGGAAAACAACAAACCATACACACTACGTAACAAGTTCCACTTCCTACATAGAAAACTAGCCAAAAGCACCATTCCCCCGCCCTGCCCCCTCCCAGTAGAAGATACATTAGAAGCCCTGGAACGCCGCCTACTTAGCCTACACCCACATCAATACAGAAGAAACCTCACACGTGACCAACACACAGCCCTCAAAGACCTCATACAGGACCCCACCATCACCATAAAGCCCGCAGACAAAGGCTCAGGAATCACCATAGTTGACACCTCACAATACATAGCAGAAGCACTCGAGCACCTACAAGACACCTCCACATACGAACCCATCCCTTCGGACTACTCCAAACACCTCTCCATCACCATCAACCGCCTCCTCAAGCAAACCCTCACCAATAAAAACATTTCATCCTACATGTATCAAGCCATGCGAACCAACCCGGACAACACACGTACACAGCTAATATACTTCCTACGTAAAATACACAAGACCCCCCACAGCCTACGCCCCATAGTATCTGGTGTCAACGGCCCGACGGAATCCATCTCTGCCTTCATCGACATGATACTCAGAAAACACATCCCACACTGCACGCACGTCATAGAAAACTCCACCCAAGTAATTAACGAAATAGAACGCACTCCCCTGAAATCCACAGCCCTACTCTGCACCCTAGACGTCAAGTCCCTCTACATGCGCATCCCCCAAGACGAAGGCATCCAACTAGTACTAGACAGAATCTACTCCTCCCCATCCCCTCCCAAGTACCCAAGACACTTCATACACCAACTACTCAAGCACATACTCCACGACAACATCTTCTCCTTCACAGACAGACTCTACAGACAGAAGTGCGGCATAGCGATGGGCACAAGGTGTGCCCCAAACTTTGCCAACATCTTTATGGCCTGCCTGGAAGAAGACATCCTCGCCAACCGACAAACACACAACCTCCCATCCCCCTCGACCTGGCTACGCTACATTGACGACATCCTCCTCTTCTGGGAACACGACCGAACCAGCCTGGAACACTTCATCACACACCTCAACACAATACACCCGACCATCAAATTCACGGCAGAAATCAACAACATCACCATACCCTTCCTCGACATCCAGATCCACAAAGCACAAAGATTCCGCACCTACAACATCCTAGACATCGCGCCATACTGTAAACCCTGCCATAGCCACACCTACCTCCACTACACTTCCTGCCACCCACGCCACATATTCAGAGGAATTGTAATAGGAGAAGCCAAACGCACCATCAGAAACTCAAGCGACATAGATACGTACACCAGACACATCACAGAACTCATCTCACACTTCACACACCGAGGCTACCCCAAGCACTTCCTCAAGAAAGCCCTTTCCGAAGTCCACTATACATCCCGCCAACAACTCCTAACCTACACGAGACCCAAGACCCATACCGTACGCCCAGAAATCACCAGACTTAAAGTCCCATTCCACCCAGGCATCAAGACTTCCCACATCCTTACAGCCCTACGAACAGAAGACCTACCATTCATCCCTTCGATATGTAACGTCCCAAGACCCACCCTCTCCAAGAAACTTGTACGAGCAGCCACCCCTTACCCACCAGCGAACTAATCACTTATTATGTTTTCAATTTTAACGCACATGTCCCATTTATACCACACTCACACCTCTGTACCACCCCTAACACTCACTTATGTACCAGAACTAATTAAAACTTCATTCAGACTTAATGATATTCATACACACCACCTCAACCACTGCACTCTTTGACCTAGTCACTCACATATAATTAACACCATTTCCATGTCTCTCATCGTTCCCTGATGAAGGCACCCCTAGCCGAAACTGTTGGAATTAAAAATTTTGAAAAAAAGTCTATTTGAATATTGTTACTATTTGCGCCTGCGACCACATCAACGCCCACCTACTCCAGCCACGCCTCCGGAACTACTCCACAGCAAGACCCGGACGCCACTCCCACAGAAGTCACTCCCACCCAACACCACCAGAAGCCACTCCCACTCCGCCAGAAGCCACTCCCACCCTACTCCACCAAAAGCCACTCCCACCCAACTCAGCCTGAAGCCACTCCCACCCCACTCCGCTAGAAGCCACTCCCACCCTACTCCGTTAGAAGCCACCACAACCCTACTCCGCCAGAAACAACTCCCACCCCACCAGAAGCCACTCCCACCCTACCCCGCCAGAAACCACCCCGCCCCACCCAGCCAGAAGCCACTCCCACCAGACTCGGCCAGAGACCACTCCCACCCTACCCGTCCAGAAACCACCTCCAGACTGCTACGCAGCAAGTTAAATTACACCCACCTAATTACCCTACGCTCAGTTTAAATTTAGACATCGTACGTACGCTCAGTTTAGTTCACACACTCACATATATAGTAAACATAATTAGGACACACCCATTCTACATTTCACACCTTTGCTCGCTCTAAATTTAGGCCATTTACATAAGCCCAGTTAAGTCTACAAGCCCACACAGTAAATACAGTGTATATACACCCAATTCACACCTATGCTCACTCCCTATACGGACCACACACACATGCTCATAAGCAACTACTCTACTATACAGACTGTACACATAAGGAAACCACTCCCACTTCACACCCCAGACCACTCCCTCACCCATCTAACACACCCTAACGACCAAGACTTTGAACCGGTGCTGACCATTTACCCAACCCTTATCACTTCTTTCTTCCTAGTCCCTAACCCTATCCCTAACCCTAACCCTAACCCTACCCCTAACCCTAACCCTAACCCTAACCCTACCCCTAACCCTAACCCTAACCCTAGCCACAGTCAGCCCGCCACTCAGAGATGTCGTATATAAACCACTCAGCCACCCTCCTTAAATACAGAAAAACCATTAAAAGACTGCAACATAACCACCAAGCAGCAAAAACCCACATACACTATTTAAATGAATGTCAAACCCACCAATTAACACCCCCAGGTTTAAGATCTCGCATCCCTTGTGTACCCCTAGCAGCGCATAATACCTCTGTTCGACAGGACTTTGACAAAATACAGAGAGACATGGAAACCCAATTAATATCAGCCCTCAACACACATTACCACACTATTAGAGACTCCACCGGACAACAACTAGAAATAACTACACAACAAATGCGTGACACTGTCACCCAATCAGACCCAACCACCATCAGCTACCACATAAATATTCTAAATGCCACATACAGAAACATCAAGTTGGCCATTGAAACACACCAGCGCACAACAGAAGACAAACTAGACAGACTCTATTACAACAAATACAAAACAAGAAGGCCACGCCGCATTGACATGACAAACCACACCCCTAGGAACCCACCCCAACCACGCCTCCAGCTACCCAACACTTACCTACCACTCAGAAGACCTAATACTAAAACACCACCCCCACCTAGGACCAACCCACCACCCTATACCAACAGACCACTCCCACCACCTAATACTCCACTCCTACCACCCAACACTAACCTACCACCCCCACCTCCCAACACCAATAGACCACTCCTACCCCCTAGGTCTTATGTACCACTCCAGCCACCCGTTAACAGACCACCCCTACCACCTAACACTTATGTACCACTCCCACCACCCCCACTTCCTAATACCAATAGACCACTCCCACCTCCCAGGCCATATGTACCACTCCCACCTCCCAGGCCACATGTACCACTCCAGCCACGGATTACCAATAGACCACCCCTACCACCTAATACTTATGTACCACTCCCACCACCCCCATCACCTAACACCAAATTACCACTCCTACCACTCCCATCACCTAATACCAACAGACCACCCCTACCCCATATGACTTATGTACCACCCCAGCGACCCAATACTAACAGAACACCCCTACCACCTAAGACTTATGGACCACTCCCACCACCCCCACCAAGTAATACCAACCCACCACCCCCCCCACCACCTAATACCAACCCACCACCCCCACCACCCAATACCAACCCACCACCCCCACCACCTAATACCAACCCACCACCTAATACCATCCCTCCACCCCCACCACATAATACCAACCCACCACCACCACTACCCAATACTAACCCACCACTCCCACCACCCAACACCAACCCACCACCCAACAATAACCTACCACTCCCACTGCCGAACACCAACCTACCCCCAGGCTTCCACCTACCATTGAAGCCACCCCCAACAAACCCACCCTTCCCAACTGCCAACAAGGGCCTAATACCCCACCCACCTCCCCCCACTACTAAGCCCAGCAAGGCATTGCGAACCCAAACACTACCTACCACACCCAACCCAACCCACCCTCTACCTACTACCAAGGGTGCATACCCAAAACGTAGGATAAGATCTGACCGCCCACTACTCACAACAAGACAATACATACTAAGACCAACAACTAAATCAAACCGTCAGCTGCCCTCAACCACCAAACCACGACTAGTAACTACACCATCCAACCCATCATCTGCATCTACCTCAACCGGCCCACCACCCACTACCTCAACCCGCCCACCACCTACAACTACCCCAACCAGCCCACGGGACACAACTATCCCAACCCACCCACCACCTGCAAGCTGCCCGCCACCTAATACCATCCCAAGCTGTCCGCCACCCACAACTACCTCAAGCCGTCCACCACCTACAACTGCCCCAAGCTACCCACCACCCATAACTACCCCAGCCAACGTATTACCCACATCCTCACCGACCCACAGTCAGACCACTGAGATCAACTCACCACCCGCCCCAACCCAACTGGAAACTGCTAACTCCACCACAAGCCCTGCCCACCAACTGCCCACCGTCATCACCATTGACCAGCCCCCTATTAACCACAGCACACCAATCCACCAGTCGACACCAGTCAACATCAGAGAAATCATCAACTACACCTACAACAAACCTCAGGACACCACCCCCACCTTACCTGCCCCCTCCCTAATGGAATCAATCAACTTCTTCACACCCTCGGGTCCCCACCCACCTTCAGACACATCCCCACCCAGCCCAGCTCCAACCCCAACCTCGCCTCAACTCCAAACTTCGCCCCAACTCCAAACCACACCTACAACTCCCATCCTCTCCCAACACTCCTCATCCTCCATATCTGCCACGTTCTCGTCTCCCAGCCCCCAGAAAAGTATACCCACACCCACCACTGGTAACTCCTCCCACCAAATACAGCCACCCCTACAAACCCAATCGACACCCAACATCTCCCGCCATGCACGCCAGTCTATTACCACAGCCCCTAACTACTCGCCAGCGGACTATGACCCACTAGGACGTCCAATATCCCCCAACCAATCAAGACTACAGAACTTCCTACGCACTGCCAACTATGCCTCTACCCACACGATCCTCTCACCCCCAAGCAGACCACGCCGTCAAGCCACCCACCCCTACCAAACTAGACTACGCTCGAGAAATTTTCGCCAACAGTGAGCACCCCAGCTCACATACACAACCTATCAAGCAAACCCCTTACCCAATCACACATAAACCTCCTGGACCTAGGCCTCAACTTCACACCCTCCCCGGACCCTAAAGCAGACACACGCCTCAACCTACACTGGACAGACTACATCAACATTTGCCGGAAAAAATACCCTCGCATCACCACGGAAAACAACAAACCATACACACTACGTAACAAGTTCCACTTCCTACATAGAAAACTAGCCAAAAGCACCATTCCCCAGCCCTGCCCCCTCCCAGTAGAAGATACACTAGAAGCCCTGGAACGCCGCCTACTTAGCCTACACCCACATCAATATAGAAGAAACCTCACACGCGACCAACACACAGCCCTCAAAGACCTCATACAGGACCCCACCATCACCATAAAGCCCGCAGACAAAGGCTCAGGAATCACCATAGTTGACACCTCACAATACATAACAGAAGCACTCGAGCACCTACAAGATACTTCCACATACGAACCCATCCCTTCGGACTACTCCAAACACCTCTCCATCACCATCAACCGCCTCCTCAAGCAAACCCTTATCAATAAAAACATCTCATCCTACATGTATCAAGCCATGCGAACCAACCCGGACAACACACGTACACAGCTAATTTACTTCCTACGCAAAATACACAAGACCCCCCATAGCCTACGCCCCATAGTATCCGGTGTCAACGGCCCGACGGAATCCATCTCTGCCTTCATCGATATGATACTCAGGAAACACATCCCACACTGCACACACGTCATAGAAAACTCCACCCAAGTAATTAACGAAATAGAACACACCCCCCTGAAATCCACAGCCCTACTCTGCACCCTAGACGTCAAGTCCCTCTACATGCGCATCCCCCAAGACGAAGGCATCCAACTAGTACTAGACAGAATCTACTCCTCCCCATCCCCTCCCAAGTACCCAAGACACTTCATACACCAACTACTCAAGCACATACTCCACGACAACATCTTCTCCTTCACAGACCGACTCTACAGACAGAAGTGCGGCATAGCGATGGGCACAAGGTGTGCCCCGAACTTTGCCAACATCTTCATGGCCTGCCTGGAAGAAGACATCCTCGCCAACCGACAAACACACAACCTCCCATCCCCCTCTACTTGGCTACGCTACATTGACGACATCCTCCTCTTCTGGGAACACGACCGAACCAGCCTGGAACACTTCATCACACACCTCAACACAATACACCCGACCATCAAATTCACGGCAGAAATCAACAACATCACCATACCCTTCCTCGACATCCAGATCCACAAAGCCCAAAGATTCCGCACCTGCAACATCCTAGACATCGCGCCATACTGTAAACCCTGCCATAGCCACACCTACCTCCACTACACTTCCTGCCACCCACGCCACATATTCAGAGGAATTGTAATAGGAGAAGCCAAACGCACCATCAGAAACTCAAGCGACATAGATACGTACACCAGACACATCACAGAACTCATCTCACACTTCACACACCGAGGCTACCCCAAGCACTTCCTCAAGAAAGCCCTTTCCGAAGTCCACTATACATCCCGCCAACAACTCCTAACCTACACGAAACCCAAGACCCATACCGTACGCCCAGAAATCACCAGACTTAAAGTCCCATTCCACCCAGGCATCAAGACTTCCCACATCCTTACAGCCCTACGCACAGAAGACCTACCATTCATCCCTTCGATATGTAACGTCCCAAGACCCACCCTCTCCAAGAAACTTGTACGAGCAGCCACCCCTTACCCACCAGCGAACTAATCACTTATTATGTTTTCAATTTTAACGCACATGTCCCATTTATACCACACTCACACCTCTGTACCACCCCTAACACTCACTTATGTACCAGAACTAATTAAAACTTCACTCAGACTTAATGATATTCATACACACCACCTCAACCACTGCACTCTTTTACCTAGTCACTCACATATAATTAACACCACTTCCATGTCTCTCATCGTTCCCTGATGAAGGCACCCCTAGCCGAAACTGTTGGAATTAAAAATTTTGAAAAAAAGTCTATTTGAATATTGTTACTATTTGCGCCTACAACCACATCAACGCCCACCTACTCCAGCCACGCCTCCGGAACTACTCCACAGCAAGACCCGGACGCCACTCCCACAGAAGTCACTCCCACCCAACTCCCATAGAAGTCACTCCCACCCAACACCACCAGAAGCCACTCCCACTCCGCCAGAAGCCACTCCCACCCTACTCCACCAAAAGCCACTCCCACCCAACTCAGCCTGAAGCCACTCCCACCCTACTCCGCTAGAAGTCCACTCCCACCCTACTCCGTTAGAAGCCACCACAACCCTACTCCGCCAGAAACCACTCCCACCCCACTACGCCAGAAGCCACTCCCACCCTACCCAGCCAGAAACCACCCCGCCCTACCCAGCCAGAAGCCACTCCCACCAGACTCGGCCAGAAACCACTCCCACCCTACCCGTCCAGAAACCACCTCCAGACTGCTACGCAGCAAGTTAAATTACACCCACCTAATTACCCCACGCTCAGTTTAAATTTAGACATCGTACGTACGCTCAGTTTAGTTCACACACTCACATATATAGTAAACATAATTAGGACACACCCATTCTACATTTCACACCTTTGCTCGCTCTAAATATAGGCCACTCACATAGGCCCAGTTAAGTCTACAAGGCCACACACAGTAAATACAGTTTGTATACACCCAATTCACACCTATGCTCACTCCCTATACGGACCACACACACATGCTCATAAGTAACCACTCTACTACACAGACTGTACACGTAAGGAAACCACTCCCACTTCACACCCCAGACCACTCCCTCACCCATCTAACACACCCTTACGACCAAGACTTTGAACCGGTGCTGACCATTTACCCAACCCTTATCACTTCTTTCTTCCTAGTCCCTAACCCTATCCCTAACCCTAACCCTACCCCTAACCCTAACCCTAACCCTACCCCTAACCCTAACCCTACCCCTAACCCTAACCCTAACCCTAGCCCTAGCCCTAGCCCCTAGCCCTAGCCCTAGCCCTAGCCCTAGCCCTAGCCCTAGCCCTATCTACCAAGGCTATAATTCAATGGAGAAGAAACTAAATAAAGAAATTACAAACCAGAAGTACATCACTGGACAATTCAAGCTATGAGAGGGTGTATTCACCACCCAATGTCCCTGGACACACCACTAATGGACCAGAAGAGCAATACCCAAGTAATTCAATCCAAGCCCACCTGGGAAGGTACAGAACACTCAATTAAATTAGCAGCAGTTCCATCCAACCACACACAATGGTACTTTATATCATATATAAGCTCACCATACGCTCCTCAACTCATTTCACCTTGAAAAAGACTATACTACACAGTCGAAACGTTGGTGATTGTTTTAATTATACTAAAATTTGAGAACTTATATTGGAACTGCTAACTATAGTATAATAAGCAAGGGAATGTCGACCAGAAGAAAGACAGTCAAACAACCTCGCCATAACATAGGCGTAGGATCGTCCGCCAGTAGTGGGAACGAAAGTATAGCCACTATCCCTAACCCTAGCCCAGCCCCAGCCCCAACCCTAGCCCAAGTAAGGACAGATCCTGAGATGCTGCCATCCGCCGACCAGATCAACATAGAGGCAATGAGCGAGGAAGAGGAGCTCCTCAGAGAGACAGAAGAAGAAGAAGAGAGAAAGCTGCTGTCACTGAGACAGAAGTACAAGAAAACCCAGTCCAACCTAACCAAGACAAGAAGCCATCTATCCTTCATCAGAGGATGTAAAAGGCTGGACAGAACACCCAAAGGCCTGAGAGTGGGAGTGACCTGCAATGCCCTCCTAGCAGAACTATCAACAGTCAAACGCAGGTTCGATTCGACCAAGGTTTCTGCAGAAAGTGAGTACGTCGAGGCACTGGAAGATCATTACAAGATCGCAGAACAGAAGTTGCAAACAGAAGCCACCACCCTCCTAGAAACAATGATAAGAGAAGCCAACAAATCGAGAGCAGAAGTAAAGAGAAAACACGTGGACATGCTCCAGAAGACTGAAGACAACATCAAGAAACTGAAGGAGAGACTGGAGGAGGCCAAGAAGAAGAAGTTGGAGAACCTACAGAGGCCGGAGAGAGAGAGGAGACAGAGGGACACCAGGTACAGACCGTACAGTAGAAACAGCCCAGCGCAGCCCAGGCCGCAGAGACAAAATACCACAAGAGACAGAGAGAATGCCCCTCCCAGGCGTCCGCAGATACAGAGCAACCAGCAACAAGCCCAACCCATGGCAGATGAAGTAGCCAGGCTATCTGGTATGCTGCAGACTCTGATGACAAGACTGCCACCTGCGCTGCCACAACAGAGACCTCCACTCCAACCCTACCCTCTGGGACAGCAGCCACCACAACTGCTGGCCCCCGGAGGGCAAGGTCCACCGGGGCAGCCACCACAGCTGCTCGGGGGGACCTACCAGGGTTTCCGTTAGAGGGACAGGCGGACACATCCGCAGTCACAACAAACTTTATCACTTGTATTTCCAATGTTCAGTCTAATGACTATGATTTTCAATTAAACTCTAATCCATACTTAAGGTCAGAATGTAACTTAGAATTAAGTGAAAAAGTTAACACTTATCCCATCAACAAAACTAAAACAAGAATATCGACTAGAAACAGAACATACGAACCACGCAACAACAGAAATAGATACAAAAGATCACTAAACAAAACCAGGACAGACAACATAGACGCACACAAGTACATAACAAACCTATCGACAAAGACGCTAACTCAGTGTCAAACAAAAGTACTAACAAAGGGACTGGCCTTCATCCCGACTACACGCATCAACAGGCCAAAATTAAATGACACAGTACGAGAGTTCCAACGTTCGAACAGACTAAAGTACTACTTCAGAAACAGCATGTCACAGGAGATACATCCATTCAGACAGAAGAGCACTTGGCTACCTCCCAGAGCCTCAGACGATGTAGAAAGATATCTACAGAGAATAGAGAAAGACATTAATGAATTGGAACAGACAAGCTTCTTCCCAAACATGACCAGAGCAGAAACTCAAGCTCTCAGAGAACTAGCAGCCGACCCAGACATAGTTATAAAAAATGCAGACAAGGGTTCAGGCATAGTAATAGAAGACAGAGAAAAATATATAGCAGACGGGAAGGAACACTTAGAAGACACAAATATATACGAGAAAATAGACGCAGACCCAACGCTACAATTAGCGAAGGCAATTAATAAGTTTACGAACAGAATGCATGACAAGGGAATCATAGACAGCCCCACCCACACTTACTTGCACTTCAAGGATGAACAAATGCCCAGGACACAACAACTGTACTTCCTTAAAAAGATTCACAAGAACCCCATAGCAGTGAGACCCATAGTAAGCGGCTGCGGAGGCCCAACAGAGAAAATTTCACAACTAGTAGACCTACACCTACAACCACACGTCAAGAATGTAGACTCGTACATCAAAGACACTAACCATATAATAGACTTGATAGAAAACACTACCATCCCACAGCACTGTATACTGGCAACTATAGATGTGAAAGCCCTTTACCTCAACATTCCACACAGAGACGGAATCGAGGCAGTCCTCAACAGACTTTACAGAAACAACCCTGACTCGGACGAGGTAGATATACCACCTGGAACAATGAAAGACCTGTTAAACATAGTACTGACCAAAAACTACTTTCAATTTGCCGACACCATGTACCACCAAGTACAAGGAACGGCAATGGGCACTAAAATGGCCCCGGCATATGCCAATCTATTCATGGCAGAACTAGAAGAAAGATTACTAGACAACTACCACATTAAACCAATCATATGGAAAAGATACATTGACGATGTACTATGTATATGGCCAGACACAGAACAAGAATTAGAGAAATTCATGGACTACCTCAACAGCAGTCATGATACTATCAAATTCACATACGAGCACTCAAAGGACAGCATAGATTTCCTAGACATCACACTATACAAAGGAAACAGACACGACAGGGAACAAAAACTGGACGTCAAGCCTTTTTTCAAAAAGACAAACAAATTCCAGTACTTACAGTACTCCTCAGCCCACCCCAAGACTACATTCTCAAGCTTAATTAAAGGGGAGATGACTAGACTGCTAAGAGCATGCTCAGATGAACAGGTGTACAGACAAATACAAAAGAAAATGTATGACATACTCAGAGACAGAAACTATCCGCCATACTTGATCAGAGACGTACAAAGACAAGTGGGTTACCATACCAGACCCAACATAATTACACAGAAAGAGAGGGAACAGTGCCCCTACGACACCTTCCTAGTGACAGAATATACGCCAGACCTAGACGTAAAAAAGCTCAAGAGCATCATAAGACCCAACCCCACAGAGGAGGGGCATGTACCAAGACCTTGCCTGAGCCTGAAGAAAACCAAAACACTGGGAAATACTCTGGTCAGAGCCAAGGTCAAAGGTCAACCCAAACTCCCAGAGACAACACAGGAGATAGTCATTACAACTACACCCAACTTAGAAGGACAGTCGGCATGTTGTGGCATTGCTGGATGCAAATGCTGTCCAACCATGTCAAAGAAACAAAGGGTATCCTCATCCCATAACCACAAGTCCTTCCCCACACCAAAGCAGACCAACTGCGCAAGCAGAAATGTTGTGTACTTAATAGAGTGTATGAAATGTAAAACTAGAAACCAATATGTAGGACAGACACAGAGACAACTATCACAAAGAATGGCTGGACACAGAGCAGCCAGCAGAACTAAGACTAACCTACCTATATACAAACACTTCCTAAAGCTAAACCACAACCTAAACAGAGACATAAAACTCACCATTCTGGAGAAATGTAGAGCAGACCAGCTAGATGATAGAGAGAGACACTGGATCAATACACTGCAAACAGTCTTCCCTAATGGACTCAACAGCAGATATGAATAAGAGCACAAGTAAACAAATGATGATCATTACCTGACGAATTCCCTATGACGACCATTACCAGACGAAATCTACCAAGGCTATAATTCAATGGAGAAGAAACTAAATAAAGAAATTACAAACCAGAAGTACATCACTGGACAATTCAAGCTATGAGAGGGTGTATTCACCACCCAATGTCCCTGGACACACCACTAATGGACCAGAAGAGCAATACCCAAGTAATTCAATCCAAGCCCACCTGGGAAGGTACAGAACACTCAATTAAATTAGCAGCAGTTCCATCCAACCACACACAATGGTACTTTATATCATATATAAGCTCACCATACGCTCCTCAACTCATTTCACCTTGAAAAAGACTATACTACACAGTCGAAACGTTGGTGATTGTTTTAAATACTAAAATTTGAGAACTTATATTGGAACTGCTAACTATAGTATAATAAGCAAGGGAATGTCGACCAGAAGAAAGACAGTCAAACAACCTCGCCATAACATAGGCGTAGGATCGTCCGCCAGTAGTGGGAACGAAAGTATAGCCACTATCCCTAACCCTAGCCCAGCCCCAGCCCCAACCCTAGCCCTAGCCCTAGCCCCAAGACCAGAGGAAGAACAGCATATTCCTAAACCATGCCTTAGCCTAAAAAAGAAAAAGAATCTAACTCAACACTTGGTGAGAGCCAAAATCAAAAACTGCACAGAACCTGTTAAGTCAACTAGACCAATCACAATCCCCATTACTCCAGACATGAATGGCCACTCAGCTGGTTGCAATAATCCCAACTGCAAATGCTGTAAAGTTATGTCAAGGAAACAAAGAGTAGCCTCAACATTCAATAACAAAAGCTACCCTGTACCTAAGCATACTAACTGCAACACCAAGAATGTCATATACCTTATGGAATGCACTAAATGTAACAAAAGGAATCAGTATGTGGGACAAACACAGAGATGTATGAATATAAGACTCAGTGGACATAGAGCAGCTATCAAAGCAAAGCCTAGTCTACCTATATATAAACATTTTCTCATTTTACCTAATCATTCATTTGAGAGAGACATTAGAATCACTATACTAGAGAAAACTACTACAGAAGAACTCACCAGAAGAGAAGGACACTGGATAAACACTCTAGAAACAGTCTACCCAAAGGGACTCAATAGCAGATATGAATAGAGCACCTCCACTCAGCCAGAAAGGTAACAACTTGTACTGTAACAAATTCTGCTTTTCTTCTTTAATTAATTCTAGCACGAAGACCCTTACCCTACGAAAATTAAAGTCAATTAACACATCACAATTAACCACGGAGAAGTCTGCATGGAAACCAGCCCCTCCCCCCAACCTATTGAAGCAACTACGCGCACTTCAATTTAAAAAGACCGACCAAGACAAAGAACTATATTATCACCCTTTCAAATTTTCACACTTTCAGACCGGACCAATCAGATACCACCTCATGTACTGTCATAAATCACCACGCGCTCCACATTTCATTCATTTCAACCCTGAAGAAGGCCGACACAAGGCCGAAACGTTGGTTGCCGAAATTATTAAAATTTACTTATTTGGAGCCCGGTCGCTATTTAGTTTAAGTAAGATGCAGACACGAAACAGATCTAAGGAGGTAGTATCCTACCTCAATCCGTTAGGCGTGGAGCCACCTGTGCCAAAGACAAAGAGGATCGCCTTACCTCTGCCCACAGCCCCAACCCCAGCCCCAACCCTAGCCCTAGCCCTAGCCCTAGCCCTAGCCCTAGCCCTAGCCCTAGGTTACTAGCAACTACAGCAACAAAAAGTAGACAATCTAATTAGTTAACAATTACCTTTCTTCACATTTCAGGAACACCAGATCCCCAGTTGTCATAGCATATTGCAGCACTAGCATCATCAAAGCTAAAATGAAAGAGAGGAAAAAAAAAAAAAAGAACAAGTATTATAAGGGCTACCTACAACTACAACGAGAATAGGAAACTAGCTAGCTAAAAAATCACCACCCAGTGTTCAGCATAGCAAGATACTAACTAACTATCCTCTTAGAACAAGAAAGACAAGCTCGCTAACCTTTTTTCCACCAGCAGTGTTGAAAGAATAACTCCTTGTTGATGTTTCTACACAATGCGCGCGGTAAAAACCTATAGTATGCGGAGAGTGCGGTAGAATACGGAATCATTGCTGCCACGCCTTAGTGCCCGATTTTCCCATAGACGGTCACATATACACAAACTTAACACAACTAAACACGCTATTCTAAACACACAAAAATACATAGAAATAGAAAAAGAAGCAAAACAAATGTGTTTGTCTACAAATACATTTTTTACCATTATCACTCTATATAGCATGATAATGCTTTTGAATAGTCTGGACAGCATGAGAACACAAACTATAACAGGAACTAATCTTGTGGCATGTTTAATTTGGGGGAAATATTTGGGGAAAGAAGAAAAAAGAGCAAACTGAGGGTAAATGAATGGTTTATAATCAACTGCTGAACTAACAACTGTAATAATTTTGTGTTAACCTTAATATTCTTACTTTGTTAGTCTCCAAAAGCATCTCTAGATTTTCACAGCAGCACTTTTTTGTAGCCTAAAATTACATATGAAAAAAAATAAATAAAAAGAGTGCAGTAAATAATTTTTGAGATAACTCTCGGAAAAAGTACTGAACTAGCTACCTGCTAAATTTATTAATCATAAAGAAGAAATTACCTCTTCCGTGCTCAAACTCAACTTAAACGGCTAACTCTATTCAAATGCGTCACTTACATTAGCCAAAACACTCTATTGTTTCCAATAATAAACACATATTTAAACTTACCATTTCTCCGAAAGATCCAAGGCACGATCTGCACTTAAAAACACCATATCCATAAAACTCTTCTGTAGGATAAGGAGGGCCTGGAATATTCTAATAAACGCTCTCCGGTAAAAAGCGGGTGCTTGTGCGCATCGCAATAAAAACCATACCGCGCATTCAGTAAGCACTCGATCGAATAGTAAACAAATTCTCAGAATTTTTTTGCCGAAGGTTGCACAGCAAGACGGTCTTCTGCGGGGATTTAAATAATGCATTAAATTAGACATTGCGTGGAGCAATGGCTAGATTTCTTCTATTTCCTGCCCTAGCTTAGCTATATACAAATAAGTAGCCAACAAAGTTACTGTCAATTGTAGAATTTAGATAGATAGCTATTGCAGCTAAGTTCCCTTACTGCTTGTTTATAAACTTCTATGAATGTATCAGTATATTGATAATGGCTTGAATGTTATCAGGTAAATAAATGCTAAAGAAACAAAAAAATGTGGTCATATACACCAATTTTCACAATTACACTTATTTCAGTGTTACTGGAATGCTGCAGTGTTTACACTTAGAATTAACACTGGCCTCAGTGTTACTATAACACTGCAAGGTTTTACACTCTTGATTTACACTTCAAAAGTGTTATTATAACGCTTCATTTTTAACAGTGTACTAAATGTAACGATACTTACCCAAGAGGCTTTACTCAACACGTGATGACGACGCTTTAACCAACACGTGATGACGATGCTTTACCAAAAGCCATTTAAGCTCATTAATTATTCATGAATTACACCCACTGTCGGTCAATGTTCTCTATGTAGTTACTGATACACAAGCATATGTGACAGTACTTGGGAAAAGGGACCAATTACGTAAAATCAAAAATGTACAGTAGAGCCCAAACACCGACAAAAATTTTTTTGTTGTTGTTTTCTTTTTATTCGCCCATAGGTATCTCCTACCTTTTAGCTACACTGACACCAAATTTGAGTGGCTGAAACCGTTGTTAACCGATTACGCGCGAACAAAAATTTTAATTGCGCCTTACGTAATGCGGTCACGGGCGCACGCGAGACACAAAGGATTGATTGCTTGGTGGGAGGGTGACACTAAGCGAGAGAAAGAAGACGAACGTTTGAAGATTGCCTCGGGGACAGTATTATCGAACGATAGAGTACGCTCTAGGCTATTGGGAAAGCATAAATTCGACGCTAAGGAGCTGTTCCCGACTGAAAAATAACAAAGTACTCGCACCGTTTGGCAAAAACCTTTATGGCATCACACTGAAGCTCTTAGTAAGCACACTAGTAAGGTTGGAAGTATGGTTTCATGGCTGAAGCAGTTTGCTACTTGATCATAGAGGTAAGAGAAAGTGCTTTTGCACGCATCTGTCTTACATTCAGGAAGAATTTGTTGATATTTATTTAGGGTGTGTTTTATTTTGAATTTAGCAATCTGTTATAAATTTTGTGAACAGAGAAGCTTTTTATGGCTTTTGTGCATGAAAACAGGTACATCACAAATAAATGATAGAATATTATAGTGTATTCAGTTTGGTACTCCAAGGTGTCTTTACTTTTGATGTGCTGGTAGGCTGCATTGTTGACAGAATAGTTAGTGATCTTACTATCAAGTGCAACTGGTCATAGCATAATAGAAGTATATGTCAGAGGGATACCTGCAGTCTCACCTGTTGTATAACAATATTTATTTTTACTTATTGTTATAAAGAATGTGGTTAAAATTCCTGTAGAAATCGCTACCTTTCAGAATCATCAATTCCATTCTCTCGTCAGAGTCCTTGACCATCTAGCAACTACTGCAGTCACTACACCCATCAGTACTGAAGTCATTCTTGCTGTCATCAAACTCCTCGTCACTACCATCAGAGTTACTGCCATCCTGGTCACTGCCATGCTGTGCCAGGTCAAGAATAACGTCTTCATCACTAGGATGCTGAAGTGCCAGTGTTCCACTTGCCAAGATAGCGTTCTACTTGTTTTATCATTAGCAGTTATAGCTAAAGTAATATTGGTTTCTAAAAAATTGTTCTGTTACCTTTATTATTTTATAAAATATATTTTCAATTTATACTTTATCAGAAAGAAGTCTTATTGTTGTGACAAAATTTACTCAACATTTTCTTATGGCAGTCTATGTATTTTATAAGCCTAAAATATACTTACAACAATATAGAATCGTCTGCAATTGTGATCGGTGGCGTCCTTGACTCCACAAAGCTGTAGGGCGAAATGGACGCGAAGACGCATTTTTGACGCATATTTGCGTCCACCGCGGTTATCGATTTTTCTTAATTGACGCATATTTGCGTCATTCGCGTGTAATCGGTTAAAGGTCCGAGCGCCCCGTTTAAACACAGTCACCTTTTACTCTCTATTTTGACCTTCCGTGCGTGCACGGAAATCCAACCCGCGAGTAATTGAAAATCGTGGGCGAATTCAATTTGTTGCCTAGCAACAAATTATCCCTACCTGGATAATCGCGGGTAAATTCTTACAAGTTTTTGTTATAGCATTGCGGCAACAGAATAGAAATAATAAATGTGAATAATCAAGCTATATAGGTTGATGTTGCTTTATGGAGTCTTGTAGTTGGAGTCTGCAGACCTGGAGACTCCTGGGACTATTTTTGTGAACACACTGGAAGAATCAGCAAGTCTCTGACTGGACAAAGGTTTCAGTGATGATGAGGACTTCTGTCACACTGCAACAAGAGAAGGCAATACATTTTGAAAGTCCATCATTTTTGTTCATTGATTTAAAGAGATTCCTATTGTTCATTTGTTCCAAAACAGGCAACAAGCTGGCTGCAAGACAAATATAATCCTAAACTTAGCTAGCCAGTGAACTAACAAACCAAGCTAGTTGATCATTTCTGAAAGAGTGACTGTATTAAGGTTACCATGACTTACTGTAACTATCAAACTGTTGGAAACAGAAAAAAAGAAGCACAAAATGGCCTGTAAAACTATGTCTATATGCATCTAGTGCTATTTAAAGCCATACCTGTCCAGTACTCTTACACAATGTACGGTCTAAACTGAGTAAGGCCTCCCCCATCAATGAAGTAAGCGGCCCCAACTATAACTTACTGCCTTTCAGCTGATCGCCACCATTTTTTTTCCAAGCATAAGACAGTCTTACGTAACCCGGACTTCCGGTTAGATTACGGAATTCAACGTTAACTCCGCGAGCAATTGAATAAGAAGTTTTAATTGCAGTTTTCTCGAAATAACTGTGCTCAAGTTGGTCAGATTGCCGCCCGTATATTTAGTGAACCAAGCAGCGCCTGCCTATAAACTTGGTATCAAAATACTCCATAAGAAGTGCTCTACACAGTGATATGAATAACTCATTTTTCAATTTTTAACGCAATTGGTCCCTTTTCCCAAGTACTGTCACATATTATTATATAGAAGTATTTTACTTGAATAAGCTTCTATTTTTCTATTTCCATGATTACAAAAGTAGATTTTATGTATAGCAATTGACTGTTAATTTTAGCAAACAAATGCAAAATAATTTTCTAAACTCAATTTCTTAAGTAGTGGTAACTTCTGTTTAACAATTTAAGCCATTATGACTATCTGAATTACAAGTAACTCTTGACAACCAACTCTCAGCTACAAACAGAAAGGCCAGTGTTTTTTAGTAATGTTAGCTAATAAATGAAATTATGTACTTACCTCATCTTCTCCTGAGTAGCGGTAGCTTCCTTAGTATTAATATTAAGGCATTCTGGCTACCAGCATTTTGCAGGAATTATCTCACAATGGAGAACAAGAGCACAAGTAAGACTTGCTTAATGCTGTAGTATCATAAAAAATAGAGATCAAGCCTAAAAAGCTGTACTTTAAAGGGGAAAAAGGCACCTGCGTGTGCATTTAAGGGCCATATGTACCATCCATATATATAATGTGTATTCGATTTTTAATTGTCAACAGTACCTCGCTCGTTTGCTCGCTCGATAACTAGTGGTATGCTTGAGCACAAATATGGAGCGAGCCTGCCTAGTTAGGTTACGTAACTACAATAATATTGTTATATAATGTATCTTACCTGAAGAAGCTTAGCTTCTACCAGTGGCTCTTGACAACTAACTAGTGGCACATAGCAGCCCCAGAAAACAGTGAAGTTTGAGATTATGTCTGGTAAAGGGTTTTCAATGCCATAATAACCAGTCACAGCAACTTTTAATATCATGAAGAAGAAAATACAATGTTTTCCAGGAATTATCACAATTTGGGCAGTAAATGGCACCCATGTGCGCTTTTAAGTTATATGTGTACCATATATACTAGTGGTATGCTTGAGCACAAAAGGGCGAGCAAGCCTGCTATATAAGACTGGTATTATAGTAGTTAACCATTAATTTTAGTAAGCAAATATAGTTGCTTCTTACCTCAATTTCCAAATTAAGTAGCTAATGGTAGATTATGTAGCATCTAATTTTAAAGCCATTCTGATTGACTGAATACCAGTTACTTGTGTCGACAAGCACTCAGCCACACACACACACACAAAAACAAAACAAAAAAACAAAAACAACAACAACAAAAAACAAAAAAAAAGCCAAGAGTTGTTTTTTTTGTTGTTTTTTTTAGTAATTTTAGCAAACAAAAACAGAATTAAACACTCCCCTCAGTTTTTCCGAGTTGCGGTAGCTTTAATATTAAGGAATTCTGACTATCTGAATTACCCCTTGACAACCACTCCAACAAGCACTCAACAGACTTGAAAAGAAAGCATTTCAAGGGAACTTTTGTACGGTTTTGAGTATTGCCCTAAAATAAGGCTTGCTTGCCGTTGTAGTACCAGGAAAAACTGGGGCATGTTTGAGAAAAAGAGCCCGTGTGTGCGTTTACGTACAATTCATACCTATATATATCAAACGTAATATTCACTGGTTCACTCCTAATAATATTTAGCTCATTTGATAAAACTTTGATAGTGTTACACTTGATAGTATATCGCTTGCTTTACTCACTCGCCAATAATACACTTCTTGTATGTCAGTAACGATGACGGTTTGTATATTCATGAATAATTCATTAGCTTAAACTATTTGGTAGAGAGGCGTCATTACTTGAATGGGTAAAGTGTTGTCATATTTGGTTTTAGGCGATTAATTGTAACTGAAAAGCGAGTGAAATCAGCGAGGCTTAGGTTTCAATGCTGAGATAGTTTAGGAAAAAAGAGAGCAGGAGAGGGAAACTAATGTAACCTTAATAACCAAGTGGCAATAAATAACTTGTGCTACTGCATTCTAACTTTGCAACATGTCAAGTTCCACGTGTGGCGGGTACTAATTTGAAATACCACCTAAATGATGAATTAGTCTTGCGAGCCAGCTGCGAAAAGATTTTGGTCAAACTTACTATGCTAGCTATCTCATTCAGCATCGTAAGCACTTTTGTAAGCACTTTTATACTTGGGAAGAATTTTATTTATTTTAGTTGTGGACTAGCTAATTAAAATAAATATGGTGTATAAAAGTATTCCCTAATAAAAACCTAAATACATCTTTTGTTTTCTTTTTCCTCAGCCAATTTAATCCCTCTTGTAATTTCTGTTTACTGTTTTGTTCATTTCCTTAGATTACTGGCTTCCAGAAAAGTTTATCTTCTCCTTTAAGTCCTAGGAACTCCATGGCCAGCTCTAGTGCTTTTACTCCTAGCCAAGTCATTAATGACAGTAATCATAAAAAACGGTCAGCTCCGAGTTACTTGGATGATGAAGCTGACAGCAATGATAATGGAGTTGAAGAAGATTGTGATGATGATGATGATGATGGTGGTGGAGATGGAAATTTGGGTGGCACTGATGACTATAGTAGTTTTCCTGCTACACTCAACAAAAAGGTAGGTGCAGTTAATTGTAAATAAATGCATGTATGATTAACTATTGCTTCTATTGGTTTCCTCCAAGACTAAGGTGAAGAAAACTGAATCGGACAAGTTTCCTTTGCCAGATCCTTTCCCCCTCCCAAAACATTATTCTCATGGTGTTGAAAGTGCTTTGTTGTCAAAAAGGATGACTAAGAAAGAAAAACAGCTATTCATATCTGAGATAGCTTCCTCTATGTTGAGGTATAAGCGCTATCCAGACAGGGAAGATTACACATGTGTGGCCCGTGCTATTATTAATGAATATCCATTTTTGAAGCCGAGCAGTGGGAATCCTTATGTAAGTTTTAACATATACATTTCTAGAATGTATTTGTTTTATCCTTCTATGATTGTAGGATGTTATAATTAGAAGTTTGATGAACCGGTTCAAGGAGTTCCGCAGAGAGAAACGAGTGAAATTGACACCTTCTACACCTAAAGGTATAGGTGAAAGGAACAATGCAAGTGTTGTAATCTTTCAATTGTTTTTTATAGCCACCTCAAAAGTTCAGTCTGCAGAAGGGATAAAGCAGAAGTCTCCTGGTATGATGCCCTCATCATGGGCAGATCCAGCAATTTTTCAAAGTAGGGGTTGTGTGATCACACTAGTTATAATTAGCCCCCCCCCTCCCCCCCCCCCCCCCCCCCCCGGGCATGCGCTTGCGCAGCAGATATGTACACGTACCACAGTGTGACTTTTCAAAAAATGATAAGCATAATCAATAATTGTCAAACAATGAAACTTGGAATAGTTTCCTGGGATGTGCTTGTACAAATGTATGACAAACTTCATCGATAGGTATCCTTTCCCCATAGTGCATGGCAATAATGGACAGGTCTGATAAGCGTTCTTCAGCCATAGTAGACCTCAAATAAGTCTTTAATCTTCTCACTAGAGAAAATGACCTTTCTGCCTCTGCACTGGAAATTGGGAGTGTGCATGCTATCATCAAAAGGCGGTGAATGTTGGGAAAGGAATCCCTATCACAAGCACCTAGAGTTAGCAGCAGATTACTTGGCACCAATCCAGAGCCGGAGACATTTTCAGTTCCTTTCTTGTGCCAAAGGGCATTCCACCGTCTGAGTTCGTTTCCCAGTGACCTTGGAAAAGGAAGGTCACCTTCATGAAATTGCAAACTCTCCAGCATTCTGTCAACAGGCTCATTTTCTGATATTATAACAGATGGTAATAGACGAAGCAATCCTTGAGCATGACGCTGATCTTCTGAAAACCTTTCTTTCATTTGACCCAGAAGAGAATCTAAGAGTGGGATGGCAATTGCTCTTTTATAGTGTTCCATTGGAGTATTGCTTGGCACATTGGAGCGGTTCCTCTAAAGGCTCGTCTTCCTAGGAACACATTCAGACACACCAATGTTGTCAGCCAATGGAATGATCTCAGAATTGTACCAAGAACTGAAGGTTTCATCAATTTTTTCTCTGATACTTCGGATATTTTCAATACTTGAGTCTACCAGCTTGTAAGCATCACCTATATCACAGTCTTGCTTTTGAAATTTGGAAGCCAGTGGCTTGACTTCATCCAGAATATTTTTTGTGATTATAAATACAGCAACACACTGAAAGGAAGAAAGGGAAGATTTTAGTCCTTGTGCTTTAATTTTTGTTTCTCTGTCCCAATTCCAGTTTTCATCATCATCCAAAAGCAAATTTTGATACTCACCAGGTGAAATAATAGCATCTAAAAAGGTAACGAAGCATTCATACATCTCCAAGAAGACCTCATAACATGTATGACGTTCCACCCAACGTGTTTTACACAGTCCAGGAAGCTTAGAGTGGCGACAAGCTGGCAAGTATTCATTTAATGCTCTCTCAAAAAACCTTTGTCGCTTTGGGCTATGATTCAAAAATAAATATGACTCATTAATTGTGTCAATGAGATTCCTCACTTCTTGAACTTTGCACGAAGCAGCAATTGAGAGGTTGAGAGTGTGAGCATAGCAATGAGTGTACAATGCTAGAGGAGAAATTTCCTTGATCTTTGCTTGGACGCCAGCTTTTTCTGAAGACATCACAGAAGCTCCATCATAAGCTTGTCCACGAATGTTACGGGGGTTCAGAGAGATTGAAGGGTGTGAAATTGATTCTAATATTTTAGTTGCAATAGTGGAGGCATTTGCTCTCTCAACATTGATAAGATTTATTAGGCACTCCTTGATATGGGGATCTTGTGGAGAAGTTAGATCAACAAACCTCAAACACACAGAAAGGACTTCTTGATTTGCATGATGGTCAGTAACTTCATCTGCTATGATGGTGAAAGGTAAGTCATTTTCTTTGAGTTTACTGGTTAACTTTTCTCGCAATTTACAAGCATAGATATGGATAATTTCATTCTGTATAGTTTTGCTCGTATACTTCGCATTTTTGGGGCAGTGAAGAAGATGCTCTTGTAGAGTAGTGTTACTTTTCCCTAGGAGTTGCATCAAGGCTATAAAGTTACCCCTATTAACAGAAGAGACAGAAAAGTCTATTTTGTCTTCTCTATGACCTCTAAAAGGCAAGCCTTGCTTAGCTAAATACTCAACTCCATAAACTATTTGGCGAAGAATTTCTCTATTTTTTTCTGCTTGCTGTTCTTGCTGTTTCAAGAGCCTGCTATCTACTCTAGTTGAAGGATTGTCATAGGATAGTCTGAAAAGATCTGCGCTCTCTGTAGCATGACGATGCATCAAACTTCTTTCATGACAAACAAGAATACCATCTTTTCCTAGGGCCTTGGTGTATGGTCTTTGGTATGCTGATAATACTAGCACTCCAGGTTTGGCCCCCTGGCTACCGCCTCTATTTGGTTTCTCTGGAAAAAGGACACAATGTCGGCAAATTCCTCCTTCAAGCACATTACTGTAGGATAACCATGGAAATTTTTGAAGCCATTGCAACTGGAAAGACACTTTCCAAGACTTTCCCTGCTTAGTGACTTGATGAGAGTGAAGTACATCAGAAATAAGTGGTGTGGAGTGCGAAGTGAGGTATTTAAATTTCTGGGTGTCATCCATGCTACCTCCTAGCTGTCTTAAGTCTTCAAAAGAACCACAAGCTGACGCAATCATGTACCCCAAATCAAGACTGTCACTAGGCAAGGTAGTATCACTCCCGCAGGCACTTACACCTGTTGCACCAGATTCCCCATCAGCTAGGCATGTTCTTTTTGGTGATGATGGTCTTTCCACAGGAGAATCAGAGTCAAGACTTAGAGAGTCAGACCTACGTAGGTTAGAGCAGCATTAACTAATGAGAAGCCAGTATACCTTGATTGGTTACCTCTTAAACATCGAAGTTATCTTCATACAACCACTTGAATCTTTCTTTCTAGACATGTTCAAATCACTCTTTCTAGCTAAAAAGTGCACTGTCACTGGGCTACTAATTTGCTAGGCAGGCAGATTGCATCATACATCATAATCTACAACTTTATGTGTTAACAGCTTTTATCTTTATGGTCAGGACCTAAACCAAAAGGGGGGGTTGCAACCCCCATAACCCCCCCCCTGGATCCGCCCCTGCTCATATCCCAGTATGGTGCCAGGAGAGGACCAAACCAGCTATGAGCGGCATACAAAGACATTACAGGTGAGAATGAGAGATCGTTATCCTGTGATGATTATAATAGTACGCTTGTGTGTCAGTAACGACGACAACGGTGTTAGTATTCATGAATAATTCATGGTCTTAAACCAATTTGGTAAAGCATTATTATTGTGTGAATTGGTAAAGTGTCGTCACATTCAGTAGACCATGATTAATTATTGTAATTAAAAAGCGGGTGGAATAGACAAGGGAAGGCAGCATAGGTTTTAAAATGGGAGGTGAAAGTAGAGGCAAGTAGGTGATTCATTGTAACTAAAAAGCGGGTGGAGACGAGTAAAGGTGGAGTAATTTTAAAAAAGGAAGGCAAAAGTAACAAAAAGAGTACAAAAGAGAAGGCAAAAGTTTTGCAAAACCCAAGTCCACTATCCTAATGGAAAATCTTAAATAGTTCAGCAAGAAGAGAGCAGAAGAGGGAAACTTATGTAACCTTAACCAATGGTAGAGAATGATAACAATTGGAATATGTCAAGCGCCATTGTTTGGCAGGATACTTGCTAGTAATAATAATAATAATAATAGTAATCTTAACAATATTATTATTACAGTGATAGTAATAATTTGTGAATTTCTTGATTGAAGGTCCAATACACGAAGTCTCAGAAAAATTATGCAATTATGAAGGAATTGATGGAACGTTCCTTCTCGTTTAGGCGTATAGAGGTATTGGACAATTCCCTTTCCCTTCAGGAAATGTTTGAAAAGTTTCCCTTTCTGCAAGAAATTGATATGGTAAGTAATTTTTGTTATAACAGAATGTGAGGCCATTATTATTTTTTGTTTCCATTTAGTTGATGACTGAGATGGAGTTAATTACAAAATCCAAGACGTTGAGGGAGAGCTCTTTGGAACGGTGGATATTAAAGAGGGTCAATATTCTGGAACAAGCAAGATTAGAATCCTCACGACATTCCAGCAGGTTTCTTTTATTTTTCCCATTGACGATGGTAATGGTGATATAATTAGATTTTCCTGTCTTTAATGGTACTCTGATGTGTACAGGTATAGATATGTCGCTCCATACTCTGACTGTTCTACCGTTTCTACTGCCAGATGTCCGTGTGAAGGCTGACTCAAGCAAAATTTTGTATCTTGCTCAGGTAAAAATAATCATGTTATGTACATATGTATTATGCAGTGCATTGAATACAAAATGGTCCCAAATATAAGCTCAGAGTTATTGGAATTCTGTATTTTTTGTTTAAATCAACTACATGGATCTGATTACAAAACCCAACACACTCAAATTTAGGATTATTCAACTACTTAGTGGATTTTCTTTCTTTCCCTCCCTCCTTTGCCGATTATATTTTTTAATTGTTTCAGATAAAGACAGCATTTAATTTCTTTTCTTTTCTTTCCCTTTTTTTTTCCCTGTTATTCCCTTCACTTTTATCTCTCTCTCCCTTTCTCCTCCTCCCTTTTTTTTTTTCCCCTTACATTTTTTTTAAAATTTTTGTCTACCTGATTTATCTACCTGGCCGCTTTTTAAATTTTTTTAAATTTTAACACGACTGTATTTATTTGCGTGTTATAAAAACAAGGGAGAGGGAAGAAACTAGTTTAAAAATGACATTTAGTCTGGAATTAGGTTATTCAATGGGAAATTTTAAATTAAAAGGTGAAGTCTATAAAGATATTAAAAATAATGTTTATGGTTTACGATAGGTGTAATAACACTGTGATAGAGAAAATGTTTAATTAAAAATTTAATGCTGTATTTGTTTTATCTTGAAAAATGACATTACAAGTGTAGTTAATTATAACTTTTTTTTTCTTCCTGTTCTTCAGGATTGCACAAATCTGGCCTCGGTTGTTAAAGATGCTGGGATGCTGACCCCCTATGTGTTGGTGACGGGGACGTTGAAAGAACCAGGGCAAGCCTTCCTAGTAGTGGATAAAAACATAATTAATGAAATTACTAATTTTGACTATATTCCATTTGTGTTATTGTCAGCCTATTTTGTTTTTAATATAAAATACCCGATAGGGTGTAGTAACTTTTTTTCTTTTCTTGAAATTTTGCTGGAATAAAGCATCTATTACTGTGAAACATTTTTTCACTTCTATTTAGTTTTATTGTCATTGTAACATCTTTCTTTGTAAATAATATCAAAAAGTTTTAATTATAACAAAATCTATTAACAACTTGGTAAAACACATTTGATATGAGTAGCTATATGAGTTCACTCTATTTTTGGTGTGAACTCACAATAAAAATTGGTGTGAACTCACACTAAAATTGGCGTGTACTTCACACCAAGCTGATATGGTGTGCAGTTCACACCATGTTTTGGTGTGACTATTGTTACCAGTGATTCACGCTTAATTTGGTGTGAACTACACACCTTTTGATTTACAGTGTAGGTTTAGTTGAGAACTGAGGTTCTAACCTGATTAACCTAGGGGATTGAATTCTGCCATGAGGCTTAAACCTCAACCTAAAGGTGAACCTAATGCCCTAAGGGATTATTATTCAGCCATAGAGGCATTTGGAATAAATTGACCCTCATGTTACAACCTAAATCCCTTGTGTGTACTTTATTGTCCCTCAAGGGGTTAGGTTTGATTGAAAACTGAGGTTCTAACCTGACTAACCTAAGGGGTTCAAATTTAGCCATGAGGTGCTAAACATTAATCTAAATGTGAACCTAATGTCTTAAGGGATCATTATTCTGCCATAGAGGCCATTTGAATATCCTGGCCCTCATGATGGAACCTAGATCCCTTGTGTGTAGTGTGTTGTCCCTCATGGGCTTAGGCTAGGCTGAAACCTCAGGTTTCTAGCCTAAATAACCTGGGGATCAAAAGTTTAGCCATAATGAAACCTGCTAACCTGAGCACAATTAGCCATGAGGTTTGTAACCCGAGTATAAGGGCTTTTTTACCTGACACAGATTTAGCCATTATTGAACCTCAGGTTTCTAAGCTGACACACTAAAGTTTAGCCATGAGGTTTGTAAACTGAGCAACTATTAGCCATGATGAAGCCTCAGGTTCTAACCTGACCAAATTTAGCCATGGTAAAACCTCAGGTTTCTAACCTAACAATGATTTAGCCATGATTAAACCTCAGGTTTCTAAGCTGGCCAAGTTTAGCCATAGTAAAACCTCAGGTTTTTAACCTGACAAAGGTTTAGCCCAGTGTGCAAAATTACTAGCGGCCATCGGTCATTGTCCGCTCATTTTACCAAAGTAACCGTCCAATCCACCGTTTAGTCGGTCTTTACGGCCAGCCAGCCGAAGGATACAACAAACGGAAAAGACACGGGTATTCCGCTGCACAAGAACCGCCAACTTTGGCCCCGCCCACACCTTCGAGAAATTATTTAACGCGCGCCGGCTGTCACACGACTTTCACGTGACATTATTCTGACAAAGAAGAACAGCGTTCGTCGCCGTGTTCCTTAGCTGTGATTGCTAATGAAGCGTTCTAGGGCTTTTTCCACTTCACCGTCGGAGTCTGAAAGCAATTGTACGGAGTACAAAAAAAGAACTGTGGTGTACTCCACATATCTGAAGTGGAGCAGAGATTTTGACCGGGAATATCAAACGTTGAGCTGGCTGGAGTGCGATACAACTTTTGCGGGAGGACATAAAATTGTCACACATTTGAGATGCAGTGTCTGCACTAAATTTGAATCGAATATTAAGAGCGGCAGAAACTACAGTTCGAAATGGATCTATGGAGCGGATTCTCTTAGAACTAGCAACATTCGGGATCATGCAAGAAGTGATCAGCATGTGCATGCGCTAAATCTTCTACGAAGGGAGAGTTCAAGGACTCAAGGACAAAGTTTTCTTCAGTCTACAGTCATTGGCAAGGCTTTATCTTCACTGTCTGAAAGTGAGAAGGCAAAGTTGCGCTGTAAGTTTGATGTAGCTTTCTTTATTGCCAAAGAAAAGTTGTCTTTTAAAAAATATCCTCAGCTACTTAAGTTAGAGGCTCGACATGGCATTAGCTTGGGGACTACTTATATGTCAGAAGTTTCTTGTCGAGAATTTACTCATTATATAGCTGAATGCATGAGACAGCATATAACTAATTGCACAAGCACCTCCAACTTTTTTTCTTTACTTTTGGATGGGTCTACAGACTCCGGAAATATTGAAAATATTGCCTTTTTTATTGTATGGTTAGATAAAAATGGCATTGATGAAAAAATTGTTACTAAGTCAAGCTTTTATCAGGTGTGTAAGCCCAGCAATGTTAATGGAGAAGGTTTGCTTAGCATGGTAGAGAGTGTACTGAAAATGTTAGGCTTAAAGGAACTTGACTCCGAATATTGTACCAAGCTTGTGGGTTTTGGTACAGATGGAGCATCTGCAAACATTGCTGGTTTGGGATTGAAAGGGTTGATAGAAAAACAGTTACCATGGATATATTGGATGTGGTGTCTAGCTCATCGATTAGAGCTTTCTGTTAAAGATGCCTTTAAAAATTCCTCATTTGATCTTATAGATGATATGCTTGTGAAATTATATTACCTGTACGAGAAGTCTCCTAAAAAGTGTCGGCAGCTAGAAGATATCGTCAGTGACTTAAGAGGTAGTTTTACTGTGGATAGCAGTGGGGTTCGACCAATTAGAGCGAGTGGTTCTCGATGGATTGCTCACAAATGGCATGCAATGAAGCGAGTTTTGTCAAGATATGGGGTTTATACTATGCACTTAGCTGCCCTGTCTGAAGATAACGCTGTAAGACCTGCTGATCGAGCCAAAGTTAAAGGATATCACTGTAAGTGGACAGATGCAAAATATGTGTTAGGTTGTGCTCTTTTCATTGATTTACTTGGTCCTTGTGCTATTTTATCTAAGAATATGCAGAATAATGATTTGGATATTCTAGCAGCTCTTACTGGGTTACTTAAATCTGTCAGTGAAATAAACAAGCTTAAATCAATGTCTTTGAGTGAGTGGCCTACCTATTCAGCAACAATTGAAAAATGTGAGAATGATACCTATCAAGGGCAAAAATTGAAACGATTTTCAGTTGTTACGGCGTATTACGAAAGTAACTATACAGCCTATTGTGAGAAATTACTGTCCTGCACTAGAACCAGGTTAATGTGGTCAGATATTGAGTTTTTGAGGGATATCATTTTTGTTCTTGCTTCACAAGGATGGCAAAAAGCTTTGGATGAAAAACATGATCTCAAAGCTGTTGACAGGTTAGCAGTTCATTTTGCAGTCCCTTTAGAAGCTTCTGGTGTCACTGTGCAAGAAATCCATTCTGAATTTGAGGAAATATTGAACTATGCTGTGCAGTACATTTCACTGGCTACTCTAGAATATCGTGCAGTGTGGTGGCGTGTTTTTCATGCACCAAATGCAAGTGAATGGCATAATGCTTTACTGCTGATTGAACTTTTGTTTTCACTACCTGCTTCTAATGGCAAGGTAGAACAGGCATTTTCACAACTGAATATTATAAAATCAGATAAAAGAACTCAACTTTCTAATGAATCTTTAAATGACTTGATGACGATTAGCACTAGCGGTCAGACCATTGAAGACTTCAATCCAGATCCAGCTATTGAGCTTTGGTGGAAGGACAAAGTTCGTAGGCCTAATCAGAAACCGAGAAAGCTCTATAAGCATCGGCAGCAAGACGATTCATCAAGCTCTGATAGTGATTCTGACTCCCTCATTCTGGATACTTGGGATAAGTGGATGGATCCTGACTCTGATTCATAGCTAGTATACCTACAGTATTCAACTGAAGCACTGCTTCTAACATGACCACATCATCTTTGTACTTTCACTGATTTCTAACTGAATTGAAATAACATTTTTATAATCACATAGTTTTCTCGTTTTTCTCTTATACTATATTCCTTAATACCTCTGAAAAACTAATATTATCAAAACATGATGTGAACCCTAAAATGTCCAAGCAAGTTAATTGACAACTTTTTTCTAAACTCCATAGCTAACAATACATGGCTAACATAGTTTACCCTCAGAGAGAATAGCAAGTACTTGTAATGGATTACAATGCAACTTACGTGACACATAATTTTCATTGATATAATTAATACCTCACAAAAAGAATTTAAGCCACATGAATATATTTAACACATTCCAAAAAACTGTATGTATCATTATATACATTAAAGTTGAATGAAAATCCTTTAAACATGGCCAAGCAATTAGCTCTGATGGCTGACCAAAATCTATCTTGCGTGGCCATGACGACCTGATATTTTCATTTTCTTATTTTGCTCACTGTAGCCATGATGAAGCCTCAAATTTCTAACCTGTAGCCATAGTAAAACCTCAGGTTTTTAAAGGTTTAGCCATGATGAAGCCTCAAGTTTCTAACCTGACCAAATTTAGCCATGGTAAAACCTCAGGTTGCTAACCTAACAACAATTTAGCCATGATTAAACCTCAGGTATCTAAGCTGGCCAAGTTTAGCCATAGTAAAACCTCAGGTTTTTAACCTGACAAAGGTTTAGCCATGATGAAGCCTCAAGTTTCTAACCTGACCAAGTTTAGCCATAGTAAAATATCAGGTTTTTAACCTGACAAAGATTTAGCCATGATAAAACCTCAGGTTTTAACCTGACAATGATTTAGCCATGATGAAGCCTCAGGTTGCTAACCTGATCAAGTTTAGCCATGGTAAAACCTCATTTTTCTAACCTAACCACAATTTAGCCATGACAAAACTCAGGTTAACCTGCCAAAGTTTAGCCATGATGAAACCTTAGGCTTTTAAAGATGACTTTTGCCATGAGGCTAGGGTAGGGCTAGGGCTTTTTAACTGTCTAGGATTTCAACTAGTTGTTCATACCTAAAGGACAAGGACAACAAGTTGTTGGTTGTAAATTATCCTGAAGACATTTAGATTATTAAGGGATGACCCTAGAGGACATTTGGTCAACCAGTTGTCCATGAGGGATGACCTAGACATGTAGACAACCAGTTGTTGGTTAAAAGTTACTCTGAAGACATTTCATCATTATAAACAGTTGTTACTTAGAAATTACTCAGAAGACACTTGGACAACCAGTTATCTCTAATAGATGGCCTTAGAGAACATTTGGACAATTAGTCATCCCTTAGAGATGACCCTAGAGGACATTTGGACAACTAAGGAGAACTCTAGAGGACATTTGGTCAAACAGTTGTCCATGAGGGATGACCTAGAGGACATCTAGACAACCAGTTGTCTATGAGGGATAACCTACAGAACATCTAGACAACCATTTGTTGATTATAAATTACCCGGAAGATTTGATCATTATAAACAGTTGTTATTAGGAATAACACAAGAGGACACTTGGACAACCAGCTATCTCTAATAGGTGGCCTTAGAGGACATTGGGACAATCAGTCATCCCTTACAGATGACCCTAGGGGACATTTGTGCAACTAATTGTCCCTTAAGGATAACTCTGGAGGATATTTGGTCAACTCGGTACCTAGAGGACGTTTGGACAAGTTGTTAGTTAGAAATTACCTGAAGAGATTTGATCACTGTACCTATATTTAGCTTTGCATACATACAATTGCTATGAATTTATACAACTCTAGTCATTCCCTACATAGTTATATAAGTCATAACTCAAGATTTTTTATAAATTCAAGGCATTGAAATGCTTTCACAAAATCATCAATTTATTACAAGAACATCAACATAGTTTATATATGAAAAGTTAAAGTCTCTTTCGCTTTCTTTTCCTTCCAAAAACTTCTTTAGTATCAACTTCAATGTGGCATGAACTTCCAAACACTTCTTCTGCACATTGACTCTCCTGTGTTTCCATATTTTTTTTCAATTCGTCTTCATCGGCCCAAAGTGGCAGGGGTATCAGCATTTCTTCTGACGTTTGATCCACATCAGGTTTTAAATAATCTATGCTTATACTGTCACTGTCAAATTGTTCAAATTTAGTAGGCAACTGACTCAGCATTTCTTCCTCTTCTAAATAAATTTCACTCACATCTTTGGCTTTCGAGATATTTAAAAGGCGACGTCTCAACGGCTTCCAAGATTTTCCTTTTAAATAGTGATTTGATGACAGATGGTCAGCCAACCTAGAAGTTTCAGTTTTACACTGAAGAAATGGGAATACATAGCTTTTTCTGCCTGTAGGTCTTTTGTATTCTGTTACATGCTCTCCTAGTCTCTCTACATCAAATACATAAAAGGAGTATCTTTATATAAAAAATATAAGTAAGTGTTGAATTTATAAAAACATAGAACTTACTTTGAACTCTCAAGTCTGGAGTTTTTTCTTTAGCTTTATCCATTAAATGCTTTCTGTCTTCCTTGGAGTCTAATTTATGCTGCTTTTTTAAGTAATCAGTTAGCTTTAAATACCATTTACTACAGAGTGGACACTCTCTCTTTGCTCTCTTAGCAGAAGGTTCAGCCATCCTCTGAAAGAATAAAGCCTGGTTTTGGAAAGGTCCTATATGTAGCAAAAGAAAAAATGACACTTCCATTCAACCATTCAAAGGTGATAAATTTTGAATTAGATAAAGGTGTGGGGAATTGTCTGGGAAGGACAGTCACTGGTGGAGGAGACAAACCTGTGATAAGCTGCCACCAGAGTATCACTGAACTACTGAACCTCACACAAGCCTGTCCAAAGGCTTCCCTTAACTATCAGTGCTGCTTTTCAAAACAGAGCAAAGACTGTCTCAGGTTAAGTGTTATTCAAAGCTCATAAAATGTGACACTCCTTAGCATATGCACAGACAGGCCTTTTATAGGCAATCTACCTGCACATGCTCAAAGGTGATATAAAACCTGCTGAGTAATGGTGATGGATAAATGGAGTAGGTGATAATTAGCTAGTTCAGAAAACACAATACTAACACATGCCAATGGTCTAATGTACGTACAACAGTGTCAATGTCACTATTATTGAATAATGTGGTGAGGCTTCACCACATCTCCCCTCCACTGGGAGGCTGAGCTTCCAGTCGGTGAAGGAGAAACCTCTGCTACCATATCCGCTGTCAGAGTGGGCCAAGACTGTCTCGAGAGGGCGTCTGCTACATAGTTAGTGCTTCCTTTGATGTGCACAATGTCCATGTCAAAGTCTGAGAGTTTTTCAAGCCAACGTGCTAACTTGGCTGTGGGTGGAGTCCCATGAAAAATGTTGACTAGAGCAGAATGGTCAGTAAATACTGTAAAGTGCTGTCCAGAAAGATAGAATCTGAAATGTTCAATGGTTGCTAGTACTGCTAGTGCTTCCAGTTCTACTATAGGATAATGCTCTTCTCTTCGCTGGAGCTGCCTGGAATAGAAGGCTATAGGCACCCAGGAATCTTGTCTATAAATGCACAAACATCCACCAACACCTTTGCCAGAGGCATCAGTGAACACACACCATACATCTTTACAATTTGGCAAAAATAAAGAGGAATGATGAATAATGGACGAGATGATATAATTGAAGGATGAAACAAAGTCCTTGTCGTTTGTACATTGTAGTTTGTCTGGTCATTGTTTTCGTAGATGTGAGCTCAAAACAGAAGTGTAGTTGGCAAAGTTAGGTACAAAACGAGAGTAAAAGGTGACAAGCCCTAAAAATGCTCTTAAGTTAGATTTGGTGGTTGGAAGTTTGTAGTCCTTGAGATGTTGGACTTTAGCTTCAGCTATGCTGAGGCGACCATTTCCAATGACAAATCCCAAAAATTCAAAAGTACTATAGAACCAACAACATTTTGACTTCTTGACTGTTAAGCCTGCAGAAGCCAACCTGCTTAAGACAGCTGTAATATGGCAGATATGATCCTCAAATGTGTATGAAAATATAACCACATCGTCAATGTAAGCTAAACAAAAGGATTCTATGCCTCTTAACACCTGCTGCATAAGTAACTGAAAAGTTGCTGGTGCATTTCTCAATCCAAACGGCATGAATTTATATTGAAATTTTCCTTGTAGGCAGGAAAAGGCAGTTAGTGGTTTTGTGTTGTCATCTAAGGGAACTTGGTGGAAACCCTTAAGTAAATCCAATTTGCTAAGAAATTTAGCATCACCAAGTTGTGCAAGGATGGAATCTATGGATGGCATTAAAAAGGGTTCAGGAACAGTGACTAGATTGAGTTTTCTAAAATCCACCACAATGCGTATACCTCCGTCATGTTTCTTAACTGGCATGGGTGAACTACTCCAAGGGGAAGTAGAGGGTTCAATAATTCCTAACTCTAGCAATGACTCTATTTCTTCCCTGAACGGCTGTTGATAAGCCAATGGTATTGTATAGGAAGGAGTCCAGACAGGAGTTGTACATGTGAGAGTAATGGAATGAGTGACCACTGATGTTAAACCTGGTTTGTCTGAAAAGACAGATGGAAAAGATGATAAAGTGTGACCAAGAAGTGTCTGTTGTTCATCAGACAAATCAATACTGGTTGGTTGTCTGGGAGATGATAAACAGTGAGGTGATATGTCATTGGGAACCATGGCAACTCTTAATACAGCTTTCTCGGCAACCTTCTTGAGTTGACTAATGTGCACTACTTTCCTTTTACCTTTTGTCTGGTGCGGTGCAATCTCACAATTCACAGGGGCAAGTAACTTTGTTATGATGAATGGACCATCCCAAGATGAGTCTAAGCACTTGTTCAAGCCAGGTATACGCTTAAACACAAGATCGCCAACTTTGAAATGTGATACAAACTCTGCTTCCTTGCTAATACGGTCAGATACATGTTTAGAAGCTAGAGATGATTTGACAACATGATTATGGCAAGCAAATTGTGTGTCAAGGTCTGAGATGAACTGGGGAATGTTAACGGCAGATGAGTTGTCTGAAAGCCAAAGAGACTTGATGGTTGACAATATGAAAGGGTTAGGTTTTAGGAACAACAACTCATGTGGAGTGTGACCATGTCTTGAATTTGGTAGATTACGAGCATAATAAAGAATTAAGTCCAACATTGAAGGCCAATCTGCTTTCTCAACCAAGGCTTTTGACAGCATACACTTGAGAGTGGCATGGAATCTTTCTAGTCTCCCATTCGACTGGGGGTGGTAAGGGGAAGTCTGAATTTTGTGAATACCAAACTTTCTACATAAATGAGTGATAGTGCTGGAAAGAAAATTCGCACCCTGATCAGATAAAATCTGGAGAGGAATGCCAAGGAATGATACGATATTGAGCAAACATTGGGCAGTAGTGTCTGCAGTATAATTCCTTATGGGGATAGCGAAGGGATACCCGGAAGCTAATTCCATACAAGTAAATATGAACCTATAATTCCCTTTGGCTTTGGGTAAGGGACCCACTATGTCTATTGCAATTTTCTCACCACGTTCTGATATAACTTCAGGTTCTACTAGAGGCACTTTGGTATTACTAGACTTTGTAAACTTCTGGCATTTGGGACAGCCTTGTATATAACTCCTTATGTCATTCAACATCTTAGGCCATGTAAAATGCTTGTTGATTAGAGTCCTTGTTACATTTACACCACCATGGCCCAACCCATCATGGGCGGCCACTAAGATCTTACGCCTAAGATCTTGGGGAACAACTAAAGCACTGGATACAGTATTGAGAGTAGAGGTAACACACATCAATAGATCATTCACAATAAAGAATTGCTTTTCATGCCTCCTGGCTAACTCCCATAGAGGGGCAAGGGTGACATCACTAACTTGCATGTCCTTAAATTGTTGCCTAGTAACACCATCAAATGTGAGATTAGGAAATGATGTGGGAACAAGAGACTTCTGGAAACCAATGCTACGGTCAATAGAGCTAGGCTCTGCAGCTAGGACGTCAGAATCTACTAATGGAACATCTACCATGACATGATCAGGAATGTCCTCAAGGGGCAGTGGGCTACCACCTTCTGAGGCATGTAATGCTTCAGTGACTTGAACAGATAACTGGTCTTCTGAATTCATGGCTCTGGTTACTGAATTGACTGGTCTAGGTGATAGTTTAATGGAGTTGAGTAATTCCAAAAGTTTGTCTTGACCAAAGTCTACACCCAATAGAACAGTGTTTTGGGGGAGAGTAGGACACATTGCAAAACTGGCAATACCTTTGATAGTTGGAATATCGATTGGTAACTCATAAATAGAAAACTTGGAAACAACACTAGATATGCCAAAGAGAGATTCAGTCTTGACAGGGGTAAGGTCGTGAGTTATAAAGTCAGATGATACAAGGGAACGTTTGGCACCTGAGTCCACAATAATAGGTGTCAGAATGTTATTAACATAACCATGGGTGATAAATTCATCATCAAAGGTGTTGAGAATGGATGTTTCAGGGGTTTCTGCAACTGGTAAGGGTTCAGCCTTTCCCACTGCATATGAGGAAGTAGGAATTTGTGAAGAGGTATTAGGTTGTTGAGGTCTGTGACCTCTGGGAAGTGGGCGTGGAACATTGACAGAGGGAGTGGTTTGAGGAGTGGTTTGAGGAGTGGTTTGAGGAGTGGTTTGGGTTTGTGGTTGAGGAGATTGGTGGGCATGATAAGAGGAAGGACACCTGTTCGCATAATGTCCGAATGCCTTACACTTGTGGCATTGAACCTCAGATATGTCACGCCTAGGGACAGGAGTAGGAGAAGTTTGGAACTGATGTTGGGGTTGATGTTGGGAATGATGTTGGGGTTGATGAGTTTGGGGATGAAAGTAATGGTTAGAAGAATGATTGGACTGAGGTCTTTGGAATGAATCTGAATAGGAATAATTGGAACTGTGTCTGTAATTTGGACTTCTTTGGTAATGATGGTTAGTTCTGGCAGAAAAATGGCTAAAGTGCTGATAAATACCATCAGCTGATGACAAAGATGACGCACAATCATCAATAAATGAATATGGAGAGTTATGGTGTCTGTCTAGTACTGCCTTGCGAGTGTCGTTAGACATGCCTGCTATAACCCCTAGTGCTGCTACACCTTGTGAAATGAGGTTGAGTTGATCTTCAGAAAAACAATCAAGAAATGACAATTGAGACAACATTACACCATACTTATACCTCCAATGATTAAAGAATTGAGTTACAGATTTAGAACCGTTTGACCTGAATTTGAGAGGAAAAGAATTAAGACAATCACTCAGGGAGTAACCTCCAGTGTTTAAGAGGATGGTTCTCATACGTTGGAATGAGGTGGTCTCAGAAATGCTGTTAAAGTATGCTTCCTTATAGATGCCATGTAACAACTTTGGCAAAATGTTCAACCAGGAATGGACAGGAATTGTGTTGACCTTCATGCCATACTCGAATCTATGTAAGAAGACAAATATGTCCTCACCTTGTTCCAAAGGTCCAATGGATTTCACCAAAGAGTCAGTGGGATCTGGATAGGAATACACAGGTTGAGGTTGACGAGAAGAGGCAAATTGATTCTCAAACAGTTGTAAAAGGAGGAAGAGAGATGGGTCAATATCCGTAGATTTCAGTTCTTCAGCTAGCAGTTTGGCTTTCGTGACTGCTGGAGATGAAGTGGGTTTGACCCTGGGAGGAGTAGATGGCAGAGGTTCAAGCTGCTCATTTTCAGCTCCCACAGAAACACCAGTAGGGATAACAGTGGAAATAGAGGTTGATGTTTCTGAAGGTGATAATGAAGACAATGAAGAATTGGATTCCAATGGAATGACATCTTGATCCAACAATGGAGCTTTGGGAAGGGGTTTCCCACGAGGTCGGCCACTTCTTGTGTTCATGATGTGTAGTAGAAGATAACAATGAATGACAAATGGGAAATAATAAGGGGAATCACAACAGTGTCCAGCACAAACAAAATGAATATAGACGAAAACAATGGAAAAATAAGAATAATAACACAGTTCAACTTGCGTTCAAGACGTTACCAAAAGGGAAGCACAAATGAGCAAGAACGTGCCACGTTGAAACACAGAGGAGTAAGCAATAATTTGCGCACGAGAAATTCTTCAGACAACAGTTTGCAATGGCAGAGAAATAGTAGATGCTGAAACAATACTGGTGGAAACCCTCTACACCAGCTGAATCCAGGAATTCTGGAAAGAAAAGGAACAACAAATAGTTGGGCTTGACTCAAAACTAGGCAGTAGACACTGCTTGAAATGTGAAGAAATGAAGTAAACGCAAAAATAAAGAAACAAGCAAACAGAATGAATGCCCAAACCAATTCTGAAAAGAACAGGAGTCAGCAAGAGGTAGGTCTCGATGTCGTAGGTCGTCTCCGTAAGCTCCCAACAGAGGACTGAAGGAGTCACCGCTGGCACCAGGTGTGGGGAATTGTCTGGGAAGGACAGTCACTGGTGGAGGAGACAAACCTGTGATAGGCTGCCACCAGAGTATCACTGAACTACTGAACCTCACACAAGCCTGTCCAAAGGCTTCCCTTAACTATCAGTGCTGCTTTTCAAAACAGAGCAAAGACTGTCTCAGGTTAAGTGTTATTCAAAGCTCATAAAATGTGACACTCCTTAGCATATGCACAGACAGGCCTTTTATAGGCAATCTACCTGCACATGCTCAAAGGTGATATAAAACCTGCTGAGTAATGGTGATGGATAAATGGAGTAGGTGATAATTAGCTAGTTCAGAAAACACAATACTAACACATGCCAATGGTCTAATGTACGTACAACAGTGTCAATGTCACTATTATTGAATAATGTGGTGAGGCTTCACCACAAAAGGTATTAACACGTTCTCAGCATGAAAGGAGTCCATTGACAGCCAGTAAACTGTGTTGATAACTAGTGTACTCACATAATTGACAAAGAATTGACAACAATGTATAGGTTAATAATCTAGTTTTCAACACATCATGATTAATTTAAGATATGGTTATGGTTGTCAATGGACACTTTTAGTACAGTGTATTCAAAATTTGCCACTTAACATAGTGGGATCCTAAAATAATTGCATGTGAAGTCAAACTATTAATAGATAAGTTGTAGATGAAATGGCTATTTTTACCATACTTCTTCAGTGCTATTTATCCATAGCTCTACTGCAACTGTACTCATATCACGCCCTTAAACCTAACACCAACAACTATCCCTCATGGGTGATCCTAGAAGACATTTGGACAACCAAATATCTCTAATAGCTACCCTGGAAGACATTTGGACAATTACATATCCCTCATGGCAGATCTAGAAGACATTTGGACAATTACATATCCCTCATGGCAGACCTAGAAGACATTTGGACAATTATATATCCCTCATGGCAGACCTAGAAGACATTAGGACAACTAAGTGTCTCTCATGGCTGCCCTAGAAGACATTGTCAACTTACAGCTGCTGGTTTGTGTAAATGGTACAGTAAATTTATAGCAGCTGGATTATCTTCCCAGCTAAGCTCCCACCCTGTTATAAATAAGTTATTACAATTCCTATATAATTGTTCTCAGATCTGAGTTACGGGCAGAGCCCGGTCCCTAGCTGTCCTTATTAGAGTGTATAACAAATACAGTTTTTCAATATATTTCAATTTGACAAAAATCTAGTGACATCACTGTATATGATCATTCAAAACTGTTCACCAGTTACTTTTTCTGCTTGCGTTTCATCAGATTTTTAACTTTATCTTGTATGTTCTGGACAGTCCTCCCTACAAATAGATCAGCGCTCTGCTTTTCACTTAAGAATGCTGCACATTCAGAACACTTAGCACTGGTACTTCTCTCATCTGTCTTGAAGTAAGACTTCACAAGATCTTCTTCTTCAGGAGAAAATAACTTCCTCTTCTTGGCAGCAGGAGCTAGAGCTTCATCTTGTGTTGCAAGAATATATCTAGACAAAATTACAAACTATGACAGGATGCAAAGAATGAAGATTATGCTAGAAAACTACAATTAAATAAATACTATCATGAGAATATATCCATCCTATTGATACCGTAATACATAAAATGCATATGCCACACAGTAATAATTTATCAGCATATTAAATTACCAATGTATTTCATATTGAACGAAACAGCCAAGATGTACTGATTAAAATATTCTAGTGAAGTGTTATTTTATTTTTTCCTAGATATTTGAAGCTTCATATCACTTCCATGAAGGTAATAAAGGCATTTTTAATCAGGCAAAAAAAATCAAAGGTGAGACAACTATAGATTATGTTCAGATCATTTGTGAATAATTTATCTGAGTCAGGGTTTGTTCGGTACCTCGACTGTTTATTTTGTTATGTACTGTCACAAGTAATACCACAAATTATTTTCTGTACCTGTCAACTGCCTGCTCAGCTCCATTATTGTGTTGATAAGAACTACGATGCACTTCCAAAGAGTGTGTCATGTGACTTGCTGTGGATCTTTCATCTTTGTCTGATCCAATCTTTGCAATGGAGGTTGCCATCTGTTTGCGATTTAGTATGGGAGTTATGGTAAACTTCTTTCCAAAGGATTCACCAAGCTTTTCCAGTTCTAATGAAATGTGGGTAACCTTTTCTCCAGCAGTAGTCAAAAAGACCAAATCTGAATTTTGTTTAGTTCCCATGTAATCCAGAAGAAGTTTGTAGATTCGAACGCTAACAGCTATTTTGGCAGGTCCATGTGATGACGCTGTCTTGTGATCCCATACGCTGATGACTCTGTAGTCTCTTGTGCTATCAGCACACAGAACTTCACCAGCCGTCAAGTTTGCCACAGCTCCTTAACATTGAAAATTGGTATAGACCATATAGCACATCAAAAACCTGTACATTTAATTGCAATCAACTGTTACTATAGATTCTTAGATACTAAATATTCCTAATGGCTACCAGAAGACATTTGGACAACTAGATGTCCCTCATGGCTTTCCTAGAACACATTAGGACGAACCAGTATGCCTTATAGCTCAGACTAGCAGACATTCGGAAATGGTACATACATTACATACCGTATTATCAGAATATCTTCCTTATTGGTTTTGGCAGTTTCAACAATTTTTTCAAAAGTTTCATCAGCCTGCAAAAAATTTGTAAGGTCTTCTGGTGGTTGAATATTTCTAGACACATGTTCTTTTTTTCTTGCTGAAAGCATATTCTTTTGCTTTGCCAGTCCTTTCTTCATAGATGATGTTTTGATTTTCACTACAGTTGTCCGACTTACTAGCTTTTGCTGATCTTCAGATAGTTCCTCAGGCAATCTTGGGAATATATGTATAAAAAATAAACATTGATTTGCTGTAATTAAGATCATTCACTTACCGATGCAAAATAAAAGTTTGTGCATAGCATAGCACATTGAGTTTTGCTATTATACCACTGGATCCGATTTCTCTTTTCTGAAGTTCAGCCACATAATCTTCTATTGCATTCATGCAACTTACTAAATTAATGTCAACTGAATCATCAGTACTAGCAAATCGAAGAAATTTTGATAGATCTACTGCCATTTCTTTCTGCTGGCTAATTTTTTTTGAGCCACCAGCTAAACTTCCAAGAAATCTACAATGTAACAAGATATCAAGAAATGTTTATTGGCCATACATGCTACAAATAATTACCTCTTAAACTCTTAGGAAGTTCAATAGAAAACATAGGCATGGTGCGAGTATCACCAAATTTCTGTCGCCCAGTTGTTTTAATGGCAAATGTAGAAATATTTTGTTGTGATAAGATAAACTGACTGAAGTAGTGTCGTCATCGTTACTATTTACGCCCTCAATATTAGTCATGGAGTTACTGCTGCTACTACAGCTGGATGGTTCTCTCACTGGTGGTACATGCTCTTTGGCATTAGTTGTCAGGTTTTCATTGCTGAAAACTCTTGTGAGTTCTGTATAGTTTTTACGCTCTTCTGGAGATAAATTCTTGTGTTTTTGTGATTGATAGATGTGGTTCCAAGGTCTTTTAATGGATGTTCCACACCCTGGTACTTGACATGCAAAATATCTTGGTTATATAACAATTTTTAGTGAAACAAGAAAGAAGGGTGGATATTCATAACCTTACCTTGTGTATTGCACTTGCTTAATTTCCCTGATTCCACTTCATTCATTTCACTACCCTTTTCAGGAGTAGAACTGCATATAGGCTCTGGAGGAGTAGAAGGAGCATTGACTGGACTTAATGTAGATTGATCTTTAAAAAGCTCTGCGTCTGATGGTGTATCGTCTGTAACTGAAAATACATAACTATAAGTATTGTATGGATATTCCTTACTACCCTATATTGCTCACCAAAATGATACACCAAACTGAAATTGACTTTATCCCACTCAGAAACCGTCTTACCATCCACCATTATAGTTGGAAAACCAGCCTTAATGGGATATCCTTTTTCTTCTAGGATTGAAGCTACTATGCTTAAATCATCTTTAGTATCTACATCTAAGACCACATCCTTATGGTCCACCAGTACTTTGAGCTCAGGCATTTCCCCTTCTTAAAATCAGCCTTGGCCAATATATGATACCCTACACAATAATTCAGGATTTTATCACATGGCAGGGAGATATTGCATCATCTATGATCTGAATGAAGTGTTAACAAGGTTATTCAATCTAAATATATTTTTAGATCCTGAATAGTCCAAATGTCCTCTTTGAGTGTTGTACAAGCAGCTATTGAACTACAATATTCATTTTAAAAAACTCTGAGTCTAAAAATAATCTAAAAAATAAATAAATATAATGAACAAAGGTATTGACAAATATAAACAGCAACAAATATATTACTTAAAATAAATTAAACACTGACTTCAATAAAACCTAATAGCCATAAAAATTACCCTCAAATATTTAGCCATAACACCTAAAATATCAACATGAGGGACAAATTAATTAACATGAGGGAATTAGGGACCCCAATCTCCATGTCCCTAATCCGATATCAGTCAGACCAATAGTGAGTGGATGTGGAGGACCCACAGAAAAAGTTTCACAATTGCTAGACCACCACTTACAACCACACGTACCAGAGATAGAATCTTACACCAGAGACAGTGGACAACTTATAAATATCTTAGAAAAACTAACTATCCCTCCTAATTGCTTACTTGTCACAATAGATGTAAAAGCACTCTACCTTAACATACCGCACAATGAAGGAATAAAAGCAGTCCTAAACAGACTTTACTATAAAAATATAAACACAGACACAGTAAAAATTCCACCTAACACAATGTCAGACTTGCTAAAAATAGTTTTAACGCACAATTACTTTCAATTCAATGACTCCATGTTCCACCAAATACAAGGTACTGCCATGGGAACTAAAATGGCACCAGCATATGCCAATATCTTTATGGCAGAGCTAGAAGAAACACTATTACAAAATTACCACAAAGCACCACTGCTATGGAAAAGATACATAGATGATATACTTTGTATCTGGCCGGGAACGCAATCAGAACTAAAACAATTCATGTCCTATTTAAATACGTCACACCCAACCATAAAATTTACTCATGAAAGCTCACAAAGCAGCGTAGATTTCTTAGACATTACATTATACAAAGGAAAACGATACAGAGACAAAAGAATACTTGACATTAAACCGTTTTTCAAAAAAACTAACAAATTTCAATACTTACAATTCCACTCAGCCCACCCCAGACAAACATTCAGAAGCCTAATCAAAGGAGAACTAACAAGATTACTTAGAGCATGCTCTGATATAAATGAATACACCTTAGTACAACAAAAGCTGTACACTGAATTCAGAAGTAGAGGTTATCCAGACTACCTACTTAGACAGACACTAAACTCAATGCCTCACAGCGAAAGGACTAACACACTCAACAATACGAAACAGTCAGAAAGCAATTACGAAACATTTCTAGTACTGGAATACACACAAGATCTAGATATAGGCACACTAAGATCAATACTGAGACCAAGGCCAGAGGAAGAACAGCATATTCCTAAACCATGCCTTAGCCTACACTTGGTGAGAGCCAAAATAAAAAACTGCACAGAACCTGTTAAGTCAACTAAACTAATCACAATCCCCATTACTCCAGACATGAATGGCCACTCAGCTGGTTGCAATAATCCCAACTGTAAATGCTGTAAAGTTATGTCAAGGAAACAAAGAGTAGCTTCAACATTCAATAACAAAAGCTACCCTGTACCTAAGCATACTAACTGCAACACCAAGAATGTCATATATCTTATGGAATGCACTAAATGTAACAAAAGGAATCAGTATGTGGGACAAACACAGAGATGTATGAATATAAGACTCAGTGGACATAGAGCAGCTATCAAAGCAAAGCCTAGTCTACCTATATATAAACATTTTCTCACTTTACCTAATCATTCATTTGAGAGAGACATTAGAATCACTATACTAGAGAAAACTACTACAGAAGAACTCACCAGAAGAGAAGGACACTGGATAAACACTCTAGAAACAGTCTACCCAAAAGGACTCAATAGCAGATATGAATAGAGCACCTCCACTCAGCCAGAAAGGTAACAACTTGTACTGTAACAAATTCTGCTTTCTTCTTTAATTAATTCTAGCACGAAGACCCTTACCCTACGAAAATTAAAGTCTATTAACACATCACAATTAACCACGGAGAAGTCTGCATGGAAACCAGCCCCTCCCCCCAACCTACGCGCACTTCAATTTAAAAAGACCGACCAAGACAAAGAACTATATTATCACCCTTTCAAATTTTCACACTTTCAGACCGGACCAATCAGATACCACCTCATGTACTGTCATAAATCACCACGCGCTCCTCATTTCATTCATTTCAACCCTGAAGAAGGCCGACACAAGGCCGAAACGTTGGTTGTCGAAATTATTAAAATTAACTTATTTGGAGCCCGGTCGCTATTTAGTTTAAGATGCAGACACGAAACAGATCTAAGGAGGTAGTATCCTACCTCAACCCGTTAGGCGTGGAGCCACCTGTGCCAAAGACAAAGAGGATCGCCTTACCTCTGCCCACAGCCCCAACCCCAGCCCCCTAGCCCTAGCCCTTTGATCCAAGGATACTTTGTAATTATTTCCCCAGCATACTTGGCTTCAGTCAAAACATATTGACGACGATAAACATCTGCACAAGAAATTAAAAAATAAATCGAACCACAACCTATGCAGTTACGCATCCTTTGGTCGTCAAACAAATACATCAGCTTTCACAGCTTTGCTAATATTGGCAACTTGTGTATTACATTTTCACATTATGCCATGCTAGAGAACCGAACAATAAACAGTAATAAGTTAGTCAAATGAATATATATACCGTACACACACACACACGTACATACATACATGCATACATACACACATGTATGTACATACATGCATACATACACACATGTATGTATACATACACACATACATACATAGGGCTGGAGCAACAAAAATATTGAGTGGTCAGGGTAATAGTGAAATTATCAAAATATAGCAAATGTGTTGCTGCATAATGGCATTGTGTCTATAAATTCATTTAGTGAAGTAGCATATTCAATTTTAGTGAGAAAAAGTGATCAGGTTAAATCTTAAAACCTGACCTAAGTCTCCGGCCCTGCCTAATCTATTTAGAAAAAGTGCACGAAGAAATTACAAGAAAACAGACGTATTATTTTCTTTAGTAATTATAATGTTTCTATCATGCCTGGTATAAGAATTGTCACATTTTCAATGCACACAAACACGTACCTGTACTCACACAAAAACTACATATGCATGTATACGTCAACATTATAAGCACACAAGCACAGTAATATTAGCAAGCTAATCAGAACAAAAAGAATGTGTAAAGCAATATTATTTGCACCTAATATAACCATTTTTGCCATTCCACTATACTAATTAAAAACAATAACAACAACTGATAACACACACATCACTAATAGACACGCTTCAATCATTCAGTCACATGCTTCAATCATGATTGCTTCAATCATTCAGTCACATGCTTCAATCATGACTCGCATTTTGACAAATGTTACACAAGGACAAGGAAATAACATTTTCCTTGACATATGGTAGAAAAAACTCAATTTTAAGTTATTGTGTTTAGTTTATGAAATCACAACTCACAATTCATAGGCGGAGGAACCAGGGGGGCCAGGGCCCTCCCAGATTTCATTCACCAACTGGAACTATTGTTGCTGTAAGCTTATGGTGCAGTCAACAATCAAAATGCTTTAGCAAGTAATTAATTTATCACAATTCTATTATCACATAAATATTTTGAGGTTTAGGATCGGCCCTCCCCGCAGGTAAATTTACGTTCCTCTGCCAATGATTGTGGCATACATACATCTGCCTGAGATGCACACAGTATATATATAATACACACACACACACACAAGAATAAAAATACTGTACTATAGTGTGGAACATGATGGAGTCAAAATAGTGGTGTAAGAAATAGGTAGGGATAATCTGGTATTTCTACCTTAGTATTTAGCTGTATAAGAAATTAGTGGGCACATGCCATTATAAAATCAAATTATGCATAACTCTCTATTAAGTGCACGCCCTATGCCTACTTACTCTATACAATCCCTAGATTACAAAAATTCAACATCTTACATGTTTCTTTCATCAACTTCGTTATTAAATCTTTGCAAGGCTTCTCTCGTTTAAACTCTAGGGAAAGAGCCTGGTGGTTTCTACTATTTATGTCCTCATCCGTAGTAGGTGCATCAGGGACTACTGGGTAACGTGACCCTGTTTTCGCAATTTTGGATGGACGACCACGTTTAGCTGGTAAGGATTCACCATCATTACTGGAACGCCTCCTTTTCTTCTCAATGTTATAAACTCTATCAATTAATTTTTGTGTCCAAGAACCCTACAAAAACATGCAATTGTTTTTTTTACAGAACTGTGCTGCAGTGCTATGTACTATGTGTATTTGAAAGACACGAAAGGCAAGAGGGAGAGGAAAAAAAGATCAGAAGTCGAAAATGGCAAAATAGTCCACTTATGTCACAGTTATGCTAGGTCGTCAGCACCTCATTTAGGGTTTCATCCAGAATTTTTCTTGTGAGGGGATACAAAAGGGTACATATAATGTGCCATAGCTACATTCTTCTAATATACACTCTAAACCTACTTCTTTATAACCAGCTGCAAGTCATGTTGTTATTCCTTTTGAAAAAATATGTAAATAAAAAAATAAAAAAATAAAAAAATAGACATTTATATTCTTGGGGGGGGGGTGGGATTTGGGAATTTTGAGGGGGAAGCTGGGTGGTTTGGGGAGGGGAAGCATCCCCTGCCTCCCTCCTTGGATGAAACCCTGCCCATTACTAGCCAATAATAAACTACTTATTATCATTCTGTTCTAAGCACTACTTACACAAGCCAGTAATCCTCCTGAATCTGCCATGAATGGATATTTTTTCACAAGTTTCTGAGCAACTTCACGACAAAACATAGTACAGTGCTTCCTCGATTATCCGGACAGCTTGGTACCAGCCAAAAACTCAAGTGTCCGGATAAGTGAAAATGTCCGGATACATGAATAATTATATTCATGACCATGAATTTCGCTATTTATTAATCAATTAGACATATTCTATTATTATACATGTATTATATATTAATTTTCAGTTTGATTAGCAAAAGAAAGAAGTGTTCGTTGCTTCAAGTTGCTTGTCTAAACCAAATATATAATGCTTCATATAGCTCTTTGTGTTCTCCAAACTTCATAGCTTCAATGTTGGCTGTTTTCATTTCCATTTACACAGTTTTCTTCTTGAACTGTTCCAGTTTAATTCTATTTTTCTTAATGTCACCAACAGTAGATTTACTAATTCCATACTGCCTGGTAATAGTGCTGTATGAAGTTCCAATGTCAATCAGCTTTAGAACTTCAAGCTTGTTTTCCCTCAGCACCTTCCTCCTCCTTTTTGCTGCAGGAAGTGAAGATAACTCTTCTGCCATACTGCTGCCTACCTATAGCTAGATTTGAAATTAGCGTGACGACCTTTACCTACCTCGCGCTTATGCGCGATGCGACCATTACCAGAAAAACGGGCACTTCTGGTGTCCGGATACGCGAGGGTACGGATAATTGAAGTCCGGATAATCGAGGAAGCACTGTAGTAGGCTTTTCCACTTCTAACTTCATATGACCATACATATGTGTGCAAAGATCTCTCACAATTTCATTACGAGCTTCTATAGTGAGTTTTTTTTGTTTAATACATGACATTATACTTGGTCTCCACATACTTGGAATAACCATAACCGAATCCTCAGAAGACACTGATTCTGTATCTATGCTATGCTGTGATCTAACCGAAGTCTCACCATCTGAATTATGTAATAAAGCTACGTGTGGCATTTGTGGTGATGTGCCAACCATATCATCAGAAACAGATCTACTGTCATCTTGGATTTGGGAGTCCGTTAAACGCATCTGCATCTGAGTGTAAAACAGAAGCACCATTTACAGCTAAATTCATTAACAAGTGTTAAAGAAATCTCATAGGAAAACACACACGCTGTCAAATTAAGTTTCATTATCCGGCACATACCATGACTGACTAATGTACTCAACATTAGCACTAAAGGAGGAAGGAAAAAATTTGCAAAAACAAAGACAGTAAGAATTACAACCATAGTACACTCACCAGTGAAGCAAATATTTGCTTAATATGATACTAAACTTGTTCTCTTTATTCAACCAACCTCTCCCCCAGTTCGCATCCCTCATACAGCTCTCCCTCTCTAGCTACTCCTCTCGCACTACCCCCTCACAAAGTATAGTGGCATGTTACCAAAGTTAACATTTCTAAAATCTCATAGCCAAGGTGTAGATTAAAAAAATAATAACTCGGTGATGATCAAAGATCAAGTTTCTTGACGCCTTATATCATACATCTCCAAAATTTGGGGCACCTTTATAATTAATCACCCTCTAGTCTACACCTAGTCTCGCTAGCCACACCCTTTACTCAATGGCTTTGGCTCATTCTGCAAGAAAGAAACTGCATCATTCAGCCATGCTTACTGGCTCCAGCTTCTGCTAATAGTCCTCAAAACCTCAATATTTTGAAATTCTAAACCACGGAACAGGCGCCCAAAGTTAATAGCATTCCAGGTGAACAAAACGGGTACAAGCAAAGTTCCAGAGCAAAGCGGTTAGGTAAAGGGTCTGGCTAGTGCGACGAGTCTACACCTATGCCAAGTATTCTGACAAATTTTCTTTAGGTATCAGTTCCAAAGTTAGTTGAAAAATACTATACTTCTTTCCCACTACAATCTTTCATTTATTTATACTTTAAAATAAAACAAAAAAAAGTACATATACATATAAACTTTACCTGAATCTGGAGGGAATTAATGAGTTTAGAAATTTTCTTCACTACTCCAAGTGGCTTCACTAATTTCTGCACATATGTACAAAGCTAAATTTCTTCTAACTCAGTGTTATCAATAAGGCAACACATACTTAGTTCACTACAAGAAGTATATAGCAGCTAAAACTTTTGATTCAAGCAGCAGCTAGACTACTAATCCTACCTCGAAAAATATCCACATGAGCTTCCGAAATGTTGTGATTCGCTAAATATGTACCTACTTCTTCCCCCGACTTCACCAAGAAATCCATGATATTGGTAAACGTCACACTTTCCGCGTTAATAAACTTCACACTTCAGCGCTACAATTCACTTTCAGAGCTTACCCTACAAGGACAATCTGTGCTTGGTCGAGTGATAACCACGTGAACTGACGACAATTAATTGTTGTGGTGAAGGGGGTGTGATAGTCACGCGCTGTTTATAGCTGTACCTGTTCCAGAAAGAAATGGTACTAATTTAGTGCAGGAATAATGAATTGATAGCAGATGTTCTAGATAGAGTGAAGAAGACAGAAGGTTGGCTGAAAATTTTGGAAAGCCACTTGAAGGAGCGAAGTAACACATCTTCTTCACCTGCAACGCTAAGGTCGAGGGAAGTACCTGATGAAGTTAGAGTAAGTACTGTGTCTTATTTGTGTCAGATTTCCTAACATTAATATTCATGTGGTGTGTGTGCCTCATTGGTTTCACATGTGGAGGTTTCGTTGATGTAGTCTGAACCTTACATTCATTTTGTGTTATAAATTGTGTTGTAGCGAGAAACCAGACGTGTGTACTACATATTGATAGAAGAAGATGATGATTTTAATGGCTGGACAATTAAACCTGGGTGTGTGTGCTTTTTCCCCTTTTTTCGTAGAGTAACTGTTGGTATTATTTTATTATGTTTTTTCAGGGTGACGTACAAGGATAGAAGAAACCAAGTGGTTCTTGACAGGCTGGTACGGAAAGTAAAGGCACTGAACGCAACATACGTCTCCCAGCACATTAAAGGCTTACTATAGTAGTCTTACGTTTTCTGTGTGTCAATCTCAAAGGATAGTATTTGCCATTAAAATTTAATACAATAAGTGTTCGTAAATTAGTAATGCCTCCCTTACATTCTCGTGTTCAGAATTCTCTTCTAGCCACTTATCAGTCTGATTTTGTGTAGACATTTTTTATGATTATATGTGATAGATGCAGCATACCGATTTTATCGGTCAAGAAATGAGGATGTTTCATCCAAAAGAAGGGGGAAATATTCTGGAAAAGTACAGGCAAAAAGACGGCATCAACGACTTTTGAATGTAAGTTTTACACTAAAAACACTTTTTTTTTGTTAGTTTGTGTTTACATTTCTATTGTTATTACCATTATTTTATGTTTAGAAACTCAAAGGTGCAAGTTATATGAAGTGTACTTGTCCAGGATTAATGATAGATAAAATGAGGTATCAGGAGGTCAAGGACAGGTGCACTGTAAGGTGGAGTGTCGTAGTACAGTGCAGATACTGGGCAACATTGCATGTTCTAGAGTACCTGATAGGTGCACGTTATATGAGGTGTACTTGTCCAGGATTAGCGATAGATAAAATGAAGTATCAGGAGGTCAAGGACAGGTGCATGGCAAGGTGGAGTGTCGTAGTACAGTGCAGATACTGGGCAACATAGTATGTTCTAGAGTACCTGATAGGTGCATGTTATATGAAGTGTACTTGTCCAGGATTAGCGATAGATAAAATGAAGTATCAGGAGGTCAAGGACAGGTGCACGGTAAGGTGGAGTGTCGTAGTACAGTGCTGATACTGGGCAACATTGCATGTTCTAGAGTACATGATAGGTGCACGTTATATGAAGTGTACTTGTCCAGGATTAGCGATAGATAAAATGAAGTATCAGGAGGTCAAGAACAGGTGCGCTGTAAGGTGGAGTGTCGTAGTACAGTGCAGATACTGGGCAACATTGTATATTCTAGAGTACCTGCCAGGTGGACGTTACATGAAGTGTACTTGTCCAGGATTAGCGATAGATAAAATGAAGTATCAGGAGGTCAAGGACAGGTGCACTGTAAGGTGGAGTATCATAGTACAGTGCAGATACTGGGCAACATTGCATGTTCTAGAGTACCTGATAGGTGCACGTTATATGAAGTGTACTTGTCCAGGATTAGCGATAGATAAAATGAGGTATCAGGTCAAGGACAGGTGCACTGTAAGGTGGAGTGTCGTAGTACAGTGCAGATGCTGGGCAACATTGCATGTTCCAGAGTACCTGATAGGTGCACATTATATGAAGTGTACTTGCCCAGGATTAGCGATAGATAAAATGAAGTATAATGAGGTTGAGGACAGGTGCATGGTAAGGTGGAGTGTCGTAGTAGATACTGGGCAACATTGCATGTTCTAGAGTACCTGATAGGTGCACATTATATGAAGTGTACTTGTCCAGGATTAGCGATAGATAAAATGAAGTATCAGGAGGTCTAGGAGAGGTACACGGTAAAGTGGAGTGTCGTAGTACAGTGCAGATACTGGGCAAAATTGTATGTTCTATAGTACCTGCCAGGTGCATGTTATATGAAGTTTACTTGTCCAGGATTAGCGATAGATAAAATGAGGTATCAGGAGGTCAAGGACAGGTGCGCTGTAAGGTGGAGTGTCGTAATACAGTGCTGATACTGGGCAACATTACATGTTCTAGAGTACATGATAGGTGCACGTTATATGAAGTGTACTTGTCCAGGATTAGCGATAGATAAAATGAAGTATCAGGAGGTCAAGGACAGGTGCGCTGTAAGGTGGAGTGTCGTAGTACAGTGCTGATAACTGGGCAACATTACATGTTCTAGAGTACATGATAGGTGCACGTTATATGAAGTGTACTTGTCCAGGATTAGCGATAGATAAAATGAAGTATCAGGAGGTCAAGAACAGGTGCGCTGTAAGGTGGAGTGTCGTAGTACAGTGCAGATACTGGGCAACATTGTATATTCTAGAGTACCTGATAGGTGCACGTTATATGAAGTGTACTTGTCCAGGATTAATGATAGGTAAAATGAAGTATCATGAAGTCAAGGACAGATGCACGGTAAGTGGAGTGCTGTGGTACAGTACAGGTCTAGAGTTTATGAAATTTACTGTAGGAAAGGACAAGTGCAGTTTATATGAACAATACTGATTCAGGACAGGTGTAGAATCAAGTGGGCTGTCCTGTAGTGACTGACAAATGCATAGAAAATTGTATTATCCTGGTATAGAACATATATAGAATAGTTGGACTGTCATGTTGTGTCTGATAAGTACAGGATTTATGAATTGCAAGCATACAGTACATGTTAAGGTTAATTCATGTGTCATGAAGATATAGGATTGAAGCAGGGAAACATGGCATGGAGGGTATACAACATGTACAGGAAAGATGACAACTAACTATCCTATACATTTCCTGAAGCGTCAAAAGTACAGGAAATCTGGATATTTTTCCAGTGTAATAATAATAATAATAATACTAATAACATAATGATGATAATAATAATAAAATAATAATCATAATCATAATAATAACAATCATAATAATAATAATAATAATGATGATAATAATAATAGTAATAATAATAAAATAATAATAATCATCATGATAATAATAATAATAATAATAATAATAATATTAACAACAACAACAATAATAAATAGATTTGAATTTTGACCTTCATAATCATAATAATAATAATAATAATAATAATAATGATTATAATAATAATAATAATATTATTAACAACAACAACAATAATAATAAATAGATTTGAATTTTGACCTTCATAATAATAATAATAATAATAATAATAATAATAATAATGATTATAATAATAATAATAATATTAACAACAAAACAACAACAATAATAAATAGACTTGAATTTTGATCTTGGTGGGAGCCAATAGCTCTCTCCCCATTTAAAAAAACCTGAAACCTCTTGTAGACTTTTGGCTAAATAGATTTGAATTTGACTTCTGGGAGCCAATAGCTCTCCCCCCATTTAAAAAAACCTCAAACCTCATGTAGACTTTTGGCTAAATAGATTTGACTTCTGGGAGACAATAGCGCTCCCAGCAGACATAGTGGCTAACACAGTTTCGGTGATCACATGATCACAGGCATACTCGGCCTATATAAGGATTGACTTGAAAGCTGACAGAATTTTGCACTTACAGCAACTAGTGATGGAAGGATTGTCATGCACTGAGCTGGCAGACTTTATGCTGGATAATGGAATTTCTGAAAGTGTAATAGATACTTTTGTAACCAATGAAGTGACAGGAGAATGTTGCATACAATTGACGGAGATGGAGATGAAGGAATTAGCACCCAAGATAGGAGACAGAGTGAAGTTGAGACAACTAATCACAAAGCACAAAGAGGTTAATAAATAGATAACTGTAATAAGTTTAATTTTGCACTCATTATCGAATATAACTTTGTTAGACTGGTCGGGTTTCACCAGAGAGCAGCACCCAGGAACTGATTTCTTGTGTTTCACCTTCATTAACTCTTGTGGTACATTAGTACAAATTGCCTAGGAAAAAATATAACAAATATTATCTCTTGTAATAGGATGACTCAGAAATGGATTGCTTTGATATTGAGAATACATCCACACCAGCTGATCAGTGCACATCAGCAGAAGTTCATGTGACAAAACCTACTCTTTCTAAAGTAATGACAGAACGTCAACATTGGTATCGGTATCTGAACATAATCACTGTGTATAATTAATTTATAGGGTTCTAGGCAGCCACGCAGACTGCACGATCCTACTGAGGTATTGATTAACTATTAGTTAGTTAAAAAGGTTCCATACAGCATTGTTTATTTTCCAGTCTAGTAACTCTGGTGCCAGCATCATCTCTCCACAGGTATTTACGTAAGTCATTGGTGTGGTAATTATAACTGATAGAGTGACATTCACATACTAGGGAAACACGCCCAGAGGCCGCTCATATGGAACTCGAACCAATAGTGCTTCTATTAATGCGGTATGTACTTATGACTAATGATATCAATATCAATGAAATGACATATACATATTATACTTACTTATATAGAGAAGTGATCCGGGTCCTAGTGAATCCCCATCATCCCGGTCCATTCTACAACACACAGTAAGAATTATGATATTTTTTCAATGTCTAAACTAAGTTGTCAGTACATACTCCAAACAATACATACAATGATTGTGCCGTAGATAATATATGACAAAAATAAGCTTTAGCTTGCTAGTACAAATTATTCAAATGCAAGGAAGTTTATACCAGACAGATTGTTTTTTTCTTCCTTTTTTAAAACTTCTCCGCATTATAGGTCGTATGTGTGTTACATGTAAATAATTAACCAACTCAAATTTAAGAAACAGTACTATGTTGAATTTGGTAATACATGTATGTATGTAAATCATTGCATAGGGACGAACCCTTTAGAAAAACCTCATTATCTCCCCCTTCTTACATAAACTCTCAGATTAAAAACATCATGTGTTTTATAGCTCTCTACAGCTAGACTGATATGTCCAATATGCCCAGTGTATGATACTGCCAGACTCAACATGAAGTTGAGGCATTACATGGAACACATCAGGGAACACCATGCTATATCAACCACATTCTCCATTACCTGTGGTATGGATGTCTCCGACACTTCAAAAACTTTCTTAGAACACACGTGTATCAATGGCACGGAGGCGACAGTGATATTTCCAACAACCCCACCATGTACATGGTCCCTGCTCATCAAACTCCTCTAGAACAGCAGCTCATTCCATACAACACTGAAGAGGAAGTATACCAGAATGAAATTTCCTCCTTCAGTGATTATGGTAAAAACCTATACACATTATACATTGTAAGTTACCTTACACAATGTTGATGTGTATTTCAGATCATACTGTTGATGAATCCCAACCAGATCATCTCTCTAGAACAGCTGCAACATTTTTTCTACAAACAAAAGAACACCATAAGCTCACACAAAATGCAATGCAGGGAATAATCCAAGGAGTAACATGTTTAATGCAGGTACTATTAGCTGGGACTGTACTGTAGAGTAAAGACAAAATTTGTTCACTGCTATAAATGTTATTTTAGGAACATTTGAAGCACTTGCATATTAAAGTGAGTGAGGAGCTATCACAAGCTGGAGTCTCACCGGGCAAGATGGATGCATTGGATCAACTCTTCAATGATGACAGTCCTTACGCCAATCCATTCAGTGAAGTCTTCACAAAGCACAAGCAGCTTGAATATCTACGCAAGCATTTCAAATTCAGTCAGTTTTGTAACACTTGAAATCTAGATGGGTGAAATTAAAAAAGAAAATGTACCTAGGATCCTGAGAAGATTGTGCTTGGTGAACATCCTGGAAAGGCTGTGGAAGACTTCGAAGTGTGACCGGTTTTGGGAAAATCGGCCTAAACGCGGCAAACAATTTTTTTCAGTATCCCCGGGTAAAGCCTTATGGGTCGATTTTTTTCGAAAATATTTTTATGGCAGAAATGGATAGACACCAGTTAGCTTTAGCTTATGACGCAGTTGTAAGCTCTGGCGTGCTCTAGAACTCACGTTGTTGCTAAGAAATTATTGGCGGGCTTTTCACTAACAGCCGGGGAAAAACTGTAGCTAACTAATTCACTTACTATTCTACATAATTCACGTACTCACGCAATTCTCGCCATCATAGTTTCTTAAGGAGCCCTGCATTAAGCCTTTTAGACTTCTTTCAATCCGCCTGTAACCGGTTTATTCCATAGTGTCCCGGAGACACGCAGTAATAGTATACGGACACAAGGCACGCCCCCTGACCTTAGCAATGCCTTAACCTGGCGTTATTTCGAAATCAGCAATAAGTTTAGCAAAAATACTGAAGTGTTGTAGTGCGTAGGGCGAAGACGGCTTGTGCTACAGCTTCCAAATTAGGAGGAAGGCATCCCAAGGCCACATGCAGCCTACTGGTAGAATAAATTAGAAAACTTTAGATGCCGCATTTAGCCGGGTTTTCACAAATCCGGTCACATATGTACCCATAGACAAGACTTTACAAAGCCTCTTACAATCATCCATTCTAAGGATAGAGGTAAAATAATAGCCCTAATACACAAAGGAGAGATTATATGTTACTGAACAATGTAGTGGTGTTACATGGTTCATGTATGTACATACTAGTTACATATACTTTCAGGTTAATAAGGCAGCTGCTTCTACAACCACAGGGTGGCTAGGGGATTACACAGATGGGTCTCACTATAGAAGACATCTCTTATTTTCCACTGCATCACCATCCTTACAGATATTTCTGTACTACGATGACCTAGAAGTGTGCAATTCCCTGGGCTCAAAAGCAAAAGTTCACAAATTAAGTATGTCAAAGCTACCAGTAAACACAATCAAGAGTACACACCAGAGTCGTTTATAAATGAATATCATAACGTAACTATTAATTGCTGCTGAAATATAATAGTCACACAACTTTCACATTATGTTTAATTTATCAATAACCTCTTAATTTCTGTATACTATACATCATCTATTTACATCTCACTCCAGGTATCTTCTACTTCACACCAGAGCTCTCAACCTAAGAATTGCTTTTTCAGTATTACTGGTATGCTATTTCAGTATTTTGATGAGCATTTCAGTATTTCCCCCTTCATAATAAATAATAATAATTGACAGAAAGAGATGATACATGAGCTACCTATAGGATAAAATAATTATTGTTTTTGCTGTTCTTTGTTAATACGATAACTTGCATTCATTTCTCTGGTGCATGATTTTGCTTTGTCAAGGAAAGATGTTGGGAAATCCGTTTGGCTACAACATTGAAATGGTGAATTGAAGTGGACTCCAATCAAGGAAGAGATAGTCTCTGGGAGCAAACTTGCCCTAAAATCTGTTTTGATTCTCCTCACTAAGCTAAAAACTCTCTCACAGTCAGCATTGCTAGCTGGAATTGCAAGTAAATTGAGGGCTAAGGTAGAGAGATGCTGGTACTTCATATCACCCAGGACTGTTTTCATAGACTTGACATGAAGCCAGAAACTCACAGCATCATAAGCATTACCATCACTATCATGGCTAGAAATGTCACCATCTACAGCAAATTCTCTAAACTCCATCTTCACAGCCCCCAGGTCAAAATCAATAGCAAAGGTCTCACTGATCCCTTCAAAAGTTGATAAACTTAGATTCTGACACTCTGACGAATCAAGAAGCTTCAATGATTGGAAGATTTGTGACTTAAAATCAAATTTAGATATTAGTTTGTTTACAAATGCCTCATAAAATGACCTTACATGTTTATAGAAGTTATTAGCACTAAGTCCCTCATTTTCAATTGAATTTAGGAGAAAAGCAGTAGTGTCATCACCAATAAAAACATCCTCATCAGATAGCTGATTTATGGGATTTGAATAATCTATTTCTGTCAAATTGTGAGCTTTTACTCGAATTACCGATGACTTGACAAAATAAGTAAGCACATTTTTTAGCAAACGCTCACTATGGGAGTGAAGCTTATGAATAGTAGCCATTTTGGTGCTTTGGAAATATATATTATATGTATCAAAAATAATAAGAGTATTATGAAGAAATAGCATCCACAACTTATTAAAAGGGTCACTGAGATTAGAATAATTTGTTCTTACTCTTCCAGCCTTTTCTACCTCAGGATGGCTTGTGAAGTAGGACAATAATGGATCCCACATTTCTATTGCACGATTAATACTACGCCGTAAAGAAAGCCACCTTGTATCACAATGTTTTAAAATTACTTTAAATTCCACATCACAAAATTCAGCATATTCTTTTAGTGATGCAATACTTTTAACGCTATTATGAAAATGGTAATATATATCAACTAAAATTTCATCAATTTTTATCGGGAGAGCTTTAACCGCAGACTTCACACAGAGACTAACCACATGGCATATGCAGTGGATATCTAGAACTTTGGGCTGCTCTTGCCGAATTTTGGCTGATACACCATTCCGCACCCCTTTCATCACATTGCAGGTATCAGAAGCAAAACTCACAAGGTTGGAAAATTCTAACCCATATTTCACCAACACATCCTTAATGGCTTCGAAAATATGAACTGCAGTCATGCCAGCAGGGTTTCATCTAAGGGGGGGGGCGCAGTGGAAGCTTCCCCCCCAAACTGGTCAACTTCCCCCCCAAATGAACCCAACTTCCCCCCCAAGATTAGTAACAAAAATTAATAATATTATTACGATAGCCAACATTAAATAATGATTACACAAGTAATCTGCGTGTTTTTTGCTGCTTCCAGTGATCTATAATAGCCTCCAAGCTTTCATTGCTTAGTCTTTCTGGTCCCTCAATACAGACTCTCATAGCCTGATCTAGAGTGTTGTCACTAAGCTGATTCCTCAACCTCGTTTTGACTAATTTCATGTTGCTGAAACTCCTCTCAACTGTTGCTGTAGTCACTGGCAGGATTGAAACTATTGTGGCTAATGTGACAAGGTTGGGAAAAGCAGAGCCAAGAGTAGTATTAGATACAAGAGCATTGATTACTTCTTTAGCTGTGCTGTTCTTGAACTTTGTGAACATCATTCGTCGAAATATTTTCCATTCAGCCTCTGTTTGCTCTGGATTAACATCAGGTACTGAAGTGCCAGTAGTGCACTGAAAAGACACGGTTTGAGGCTTTCCATAGTAGTTAGTTAGAAGTTCTAACTCTTCTGACCCATACGTAGATAAATTTTTTTCTTCTTCTGGCAAATGACGAGGGTTGAATATAGAATATGCTGAAAATACATCAGATGATCTCATTCTGGATGTTATATGGTCAATAACACTCTGAATATAAGGTTTATATACAGTCTGAATGAAGGTTTCCTTATCAAACTCTGTAATCTCAATATCAAGTTCTCCTAGCTGTGCTGGGTCTGAAAATACCAGGGAGTGGTCTTTGAACCAAGTACTAGAACTGGGATTATCTTTCAACTCCCTTAATCTGCCAGTAGTGGTTTGCACCATCACTGGTACAACTGAAAGATCAAGATCCTTGGATTGAAGACCTCCCTGTAGTTTGGCTACTGTATGGAGAACATCACAGAGCATGTATAAGCATGCAACAAACTTGTAGGTACACAAGAGCACAGAGAGACCATATGCTTTGGCATCGCCACTTTCAGCATGTATTTCTTTGAAAGTTTTAACCAAAGCAGGAAGCACTTGTCGGACAGCACGGACACAACGTTCTCTGGCTAACCATCGTGTATCACTGGGCTTGGTAACCTTTATTTCAGGTGTATTCAACACTGCCTCAATTTCAGCCAACTTTTCGGCTTTCTTTGGCGAATAATGGAAGCATTTCCACATAGTAAGAAGGGTACCTAAGACTCGTTTCACTTCATTGTGTTCATTTGCTGAGTAAACTGCAGCTAACTGGAGCTTATGACAATGACAATGAATATAGAGAGCACTAGGAACAAGAGATCTCATACGTTTCTGCACTCCACTCCTCTCACCTGACATAGTATTTGTTCCATCAAAGCCCAAACCACGAATTTTTTGAAGGGAAATGCCTTTGTCATGGAGAAATGCAAGCAAGTACTTGGTAAGAGCTTCAGCATTAACTTCATGTACGTGAACCAGACCTAGAAAACCCTCCACAGCTTTACCATCTTCTAGCCACCTACCACAAATGGCCAATTCCTCCTTTGAAGAGATATCAGTGCTTTCATCTGCCATGATAGAGTAAAATTGGCTGCTCTTGAAGCGAACAAGTATGTTATCTTCTATATGAAAACTAATGCTCTTCAAAAATTCAGCTGTACTAAATTTTGAAAGGTAGGTAGCATTGGAAGGAGAGGATTGCTTGTGTGATTCTAATTGCTCAATTCCATTGTCAATTTGAAGTTGAATTATGCCATCAAACATAGTTGTATGAGGGGAATGATTTATGACAAGATAGTGAAGCGATCTTAGCAATATTTTTATGAGGCTACGATTCTTTTTTCTCTCTTCATCACTAATAACAGACATTCTTTCAATTATGTCCCCCGAAGTTTGAGCAACACTAGCCAAAGCCTTTACCTCTACAGCTGCCAAATGCCATTCTGATCTTTCATGTTGCCTCAAGAGTTCAGTTGCTTTAACCCAATTAGCAACTGGCTTAGATACCCATGCTCCACGCGCAGATGGTGGAGGCTTACCAAATCTCTTACAGATTGAACAGTACATGCCATCATTTGGTAAATAGTCGATCCAACACCATTTATCCTTCCACTTAGGGTTAAACTTCAGGTTTTTCTTGTACATCTTCATTTTCTCAGCTACAGTAGGGCCTCCTCCTTCACTCATTTGACGTGGTCGTTTGGAAGTACTTGGCTGACTTTCATTCGCACCAGCACTGTTGCCTGGCTCTTGAGGAATCAAAAACCTCTTCATGCTGCTCTGCTATTTAGTGCACACTGCACACAGTGCATAGTGACCTTTCATCCTCCAGCTGTCTTCACAGCTTGTAGCTTGGTGACCACAACTTGTCAAGCATGGACACATTAATTGACAGGCTCTTATAGTGTTGTAAAAGTTCTTAAAATTGGAAGTATTTTTGGCTTCACGCTCCACAGGAGGGGGCACATCACCTTCCCCCTCGCAGTGGCCGGCAGTCCTAACTTCCCCCCCAAGAAAAAATTCCTAGATGAAACCCTGGCCAGTAATACCCACTGTGTGAAGATGCCTTGTTGCAATAGACGAATGTTCACATTCAAAAGTCCTAATTAAGATAGTAAGAAGTTTTACAGAGTCACCTTTTTCATTGGACTCATCACACATTAAACTATATGGGACATTCCGAACATTTTCAACAATAGGCTTCTTGTGATATGGATCAAGAGCCTCACATATAATAGCTCATGTTTTAGTGCATTTGCACGAGAAATCAGATGCTATCTTGGAATCAGGGAACATTGTCGCAAATAATGAAGACAGATGATTAGCAGTTAGAAATGAGATATTATGCATGGCAATAAAATTTGACATGATAACTTCTGCTGTGGTAACCTTACGAATGTGTGACAGCTCTGAGGGTTGACCAAGCATGCCTGCTATACTCTTAGTGCTATTGCTATCCTTGAATCTCTGCTGATGTGTAGGCCCTCTAGCATGACGTGTTATATCATTGAAGCCTCCATGGGCTACACTAAAATCAGACTTGCACAATTTACAATGAGCATATTGGTCACCCTTAGAACTTGCTATGATACCATCTGGGAGCTTCCAAGAGGATTTGAACTTCCCTCCAGCTTGACACTTCTTCTTTACAGCATCCATAGCAAATAATTTCTAATTAACGCCCATCCCCGTAAAACTAGCTCCATTTCCGTAGTCCGTAATCTGAAAGCAATATCAGTATAAACGGATGAATCCGTAGAGTTGAGAGCTCTGTCACACTGGGAAATGTACCACCAACACAGAGATCACGGTTGTCATCTATCCATCTGGTAGCTCTGCTGAAAGAGAAACATTTAAAAAAATATGGAATGGATCTCGTTCTACAACCAATTGTTCGTGATCTTAAAAAATTAGTAAGTGTAACATTGACATGACATATACAAAAATATAAACCAAGTAATGTTTTAGGAAATTGGACAAACCTTTGATATAAAAGGAGAAAAAAAGAAGTACTTTGGAGCATAATGTGCCATATCTGCGGACAATCTGGCTAATCTGGCACTTGGAGGATTCAAAGAAAGCGGTACAGCTTACAGAATGTGCAGACAGTGCATGGCAACAAAGGATTCAGCCAAAACTAAGGTAAAGAGGAATTTTTAATGAGGAGGTGCTTTTTAATTTTACCGAAACATGATTTTTTGCGACATATCAAGTTTAATTAGACCATATCATTACTGACTATTAAATAGTAATTACCATATTGATCAGAGTGTACAGAAAAGATGACAGAATGAACAACAAAAACTTAACCAGAGAGGAGATATGTTGTAGAAAAAATATAAATTTGAATGAATGAAAACTTACTCTTCTGTACAGAAATAATGAGATGTGTGAATTGGCCTAATCAGTCCTGACAGTTCCAAAATGTGTACCTTTTGATTGCCTGATTTCTCTTTCTCAAATGATTATCAAAGCTTTAAACTTTGCCACACATTCAGTAATTGCAAGTTGTACTCACACTAAGGGTCTAATTCTTGCCGGCTGATTTATTAAAACAATTATTTAAAAATAGCAGGGTTTTTTTATCAATTTTTTTAGGAAAAATGAGAATTAACTTTTGTAATACAATTACTAAAAATAAAGTGAATGAATGTTACCTGACATCTAAAATATATAGGTACTGTTTGGGACTTTGAAAAACAAAAACCCCTTATCAGAAAAGTGTAGTCCCTATCCATACTTCATGTTACCAATGCTGTCTATGACTTTTATATGATACCCATTGAAAAAATTTACTTTCGAGTCACTCGAATGATGACATGGACATGGTTATTTTTGCAAATCTGACTGCGATTTGAAAGTCTTCGACTTATTGGTGTATTATATATATCGTTATCCTCACTGTTTTGTAAAACAGCCAAAAAAATAATTAACGTTTCCTATGAAATGACCCTCAAAAACATTTCTATATTAAAAAAAATTTGCAATTAATTTCATCACTGCACATTTAGCTATCTTGTCTCATATAGTGCTAGCTTAATGAAATTATTCTAGGTTTGTTATTGCATCCTTTGGTACACTCAAACAATTATTGAAGATAAATTGTAAGTCAATTCTGTTAGAGTATTTAAACAAAGTCAGTCTAGTTTGGGAGGGACATCCTGCATAAATGTGTTTTAAGCACGACTGACATGTAACAGTAGAGGTGTGTGGCCGTTACTTTCACTGACTAAACTGGCACACCAATTGTGTCTTATTTTAGATTTGGTCCACTTGTTTATCACTGGACCATGAGGTATGAAACTAAACATTCATACTTCAAAAGCTTGACACACACGCTGGGAAATTAAGTCAGCATACCGTACTCCTTGGCCATGCGCTACCAGAAGTATGTGTGCTACACGCAGAGCATTACGCAAGACTGCGAGAAAGACCATATCACTACTGGTCCAGGTAAGAGAACATATTCCTATATGATCACCTGCAAATGTATATTACAAAATGAACCAACTATGTATATGTATATAGCTTTCCCTGTAGCAACCACTGAACTGCCAGATACCATATCAGCCTTCAATGTCTTTGAGTAAGCAATACGTATTGTGAAATTATTATAACCATAACTATTACCATTATAGGGACGAAGTGGGCTAAAGGTCATGGGACCACATACAAAAGGAATGCTACTGTTATTTTAAACAAAGATGAGGATATCATTGAAGCACTTCAAATTCACAAAATACTAGTAGTTAACGGAACTGAAATATATTAATATATTTAAATCTGTAAAATCCTATGTGATCAGGTATTGTAGACATATTAATATATTTAGAGAGAATCACTGACCAAAAAACACAAAAAAGTTAAAACACCAAACGTTTCAGCTATGGACTGTAGCCTTCATCAGTGGTAATGATTCAAAAATAAAAAATAAATAGTTACTATGACAGGTGAAAGCCTAAGGGTGATACATGTTAAAGCTTGGTTGGTAACCATGAGTCCTGAGGGTTAGCTATTTTGTTTTTTTGTTTATATGTTTCACTAGGCTACCATAAACTTGAGGCAACAATCCTTCATCTCTGTTGATTTTGCTCCCTTTAGTTTTAATGTACCATGACTCCAAATAACAACGAGGATATAATTGATGGCAGATGTCAATCACTTTACCACTCTTCCAATCAATAACATGACTCTCTTTCATTGCATGTTCTGCAACAGCTGAAAAATGATAAGGTGAAGTTAGAGCTTGCTTATGTTCTTTTAGTCTATGTGTTATTGTTCGTCCAGTTTGCCCAATATAAGAAATGTGACAAGTTCCACATGATACCTGGTATATCACTCCTGTTTGTGACTCAACTGGAATGGGATCTTTTGGATGAACTAGAAGCTGCCTGAGGGTAGTGTGTGGCTTGAAGCAAGTTCTTATATCCAATGGTAACAGAATTCTCTTAATGCATTCTGACACATTCTTTATGTAAGGTAAGAGCCTTGGGTTTCATCATCACCTTGCTACTAGATGCTGGTCTCGCTCGCATGGCATTTGAGATGACACGTGAAGGGTAGCCGTTCATCTTCAAAGCAGATCGGATATTTTTTGGAACTGAAATATATTTTTATGGAAATGCACACAAACTGGACCAATATCACAGACACTACCGGACGCACACCCTGACAGATTTGAACAAACACATCCATGTATGTTATGACAAATTATATCACCACATTGTTATGCACCCACGAACTACCAGAGTACTTCCACAAGACACCATCTTTTTATTACCTCATTACATTTAATAAATTTCATTTGTTGCCACTTACTCAATATTTCCTGTTTTTATATATGTGACAGTGCCTAGGAAAAGGGACCATTTCCGTAAAATCAAAAATGTACAGTATAGCCCAAACATCGACAAAAAACATTTTTTGTTGGTTTTCATTTTATTGGCCCACAAGTATCTCCTACCCTTTAGCTACACTGACACCAAATTTGAGTGGCTGAAACCGTTGTTAAAGGTCCGAGCGCCCCGTTTAAACACAGTCACCTTTTACTCTCTATTTTGACCTTCCATGCGTGCACGGAAATCCAACCCGGGAGTAATTGAAAATCGTGGGCGAATTCAATTTGTTGCCTAGCAACAAATTTCCCCTACCTCTTATAAGTTTTTGTTATAGCATTACAGCAACAGAATAGAAATAATAAATGTGAATAATATAGGTTGATGTTGCTATATATGGAGTCTTGTAGTTGGAGTCTGCAGACCTGGAGACTCCTGGGACTATTTTTGTGAAGACACTAGAAGAATCAGCAAGTCTCTGACTGGACAAAGGTTTCAGTGATGATGAGGACTTCTGCAGGGCCGGCGCCTATGGTGCGGCTGGTACGGCCATGGCCGTACCACTTTTTTGGTCTCGCCGTACTATTCTCCGAGTAAAAATTGAAAAGATGGAATGGGTTGGGTTACGGCACGCAAATTTTTCACTTGCGCGTGGGCGGAAAGAAATAAGACAGAGAATGTTTGGTAATTTTATATAAAGGAACTGACTATATAACTAACTAGTGATGGGCTTGAGCACAAATGGCAAGCGAGCCTAAAGACTATACTATTTTAATATGAATGATTTTGAATTCTAACACTGAAGCTACTGAAAATAAGTTCGAGTTTTTAAATTAGGCATACACTGTAAAAGGATTTCAGTACCATAGTAACAACTCGCTGCAACTGTTTGAATTGAAGGAAAAACAACAACAAAACAATACACGCTATTTAAACGGTTTCTCTGTGATATTCTTTAGCTAAATAGTGGCTGTAAAGCACAATGCTTTGACACAACTGGACATACACCTACCCTTACCTTCGCGGTTAGTCTAGTGGACAATGCATTTTCAAGTAAATACTGTTGCGTATGGCTTATAACCATGCCAAAGAGCGCATTGACTTACCACCGGGGTCCTACAGTCCCGCAGTTCTTATCAAAAACTCATTTCATTGGTTAATCAAATCATGTGACCAGTTGTAGCGCCGCGCGTGACCAATTATAGCGCCGCGCAAGGGCTAGGGCTAGGGCTAGGGGAAATCAAAAGAATTCTTTGATAAGAACTGCGGGATGGCTCCCGGGGTCGACCACCCAACTAACACAAAAACGCGAGGGTCGAAGTACAAAAATGCCTTATGTAATAAACCAACAAACATCCCCGATTTTCAATTGTGTTACCTCTGTAAGTGTCTCGCTCGCTACGTTCGCTCCCAACTACAGATTCATTTAAAAATAATTTTTTTATTCACCACTTAGCTAATCGTAATTTTTCATAACACAATAATATGCAAATTTATTAATATAAATCTTTTCTCATTGCTATCTCTCAATTAAAAAAAAAAAGTAGTTTGTATTGTTTCTGTCAAACTCTGCAAGGCTTAACTATACTTAATTAACCCCATTCTCAAAGAGTTAATGTGTTTGATAGCAAGACAGCATGGATACATACAGAATAATATGATGGTGACAAGTCCATATGAAAACCAAAATGTAATTGTGAATTTCCAACTCGCAGGTTTAGCAGGAGCATGTTCACAAGTCTCAAAGTTCCTTCTGCTATAGTTCTTGAAGATTGGTTCCCTCAGCCAGATATTCTTAAAATGCTGAGACTCTGTGGATAGCTACATATTATTGTAAAAGTGTTATAAACTGTTAGTTTAATGGTTAGAGCCGTACCACATTTTATTTGCTGGCTCCGGCTCTGCTTCTGTCACACTGCAACAAGAGAAGGCCACACATTTTGAAAGTCCATCATTTTTGTTCATTGATTTAAAGAGATTCCTATTGTTTATTTGTTCCAAATTAGGCAACAAGCTGACTGCAAGACTAATATAATCCTAAACTTAGCTAGCCAGTGAACTAACAAACCAAGCTAGTTGATCATTTCTAAAAGAGTGACTGTATTATAGTTACCTTGATTTACTGTAACTATCAAACTGTTGGAACCAGAAAAAAAAGAAAAAAAGAATAAGCACAAAATGGCCTGCAAAATTATGTCTATACACATCTAGTGCTATTTAAAGCCATACCTGTCTAGTAGTCTTACACAATGTAGGGTCTAATCTGAGTAAGGCCTCCCCCATGAAGTAAGCGGCCCCAACTATAACTTACTGCCGTTCAGCTGATTGCCACCATTTTCCAAGCATAAGTAAACAGTCTTACGTAACCCGTAACGCGGACTTCCGGTTAGATTACGGAATTCAACGTTAACTCCGTGAGAAATTGAATAAGAAGTTTTAATCGCAGTTTTCTCGAAATAACTTTGCTCAAGTTGGTCAGATTGCCGCTCATATATTTAGTGAACCAAGCGGCGCTTGCCTATAAACTTGGTATCAAAATACTCCATAAGAAGTGCTCTACATAGTAATATGAATAACTCATTTTCATTTTTGTACGGAAATGGTCCCTTTTCCTAGGCACTGTCACAAATTATAAACAATCACTACCATTTGTCTCCCATTGTCTCTTAAAACATCTTAACTGTTGCTTGGGTTCTACAGCACAGAAGAGCAGTCTAAACCAATAAGGTTCACTAGAATAAGTGCCTACTAATGGGGAATGCTCTGATCTAAAATAGTTTTACTGGGCAGCAGTGCGTTGAGCTCAGTTGAGCTCGTGTGCTTGAACGTTATGACTGAAAAGTGCTAGTCTGTTAACAAAGTAAATGACCTGGTAGATCTACATACACATTGCTTCGCTAACCATAAAATTGTCTACCTTCGCACATCAACTCCAGCTCTTTCATTTTCAATCAAGGGTGTTTCTCCCGCGCGCCTTTTTCTCCAACAAATTACCACACCCCCTAATAGTTTTGCTAATTGGTGGGTGACAGCTGAGTAGAAACTCTTTACCAATATCTTGAGTATAAGAAACCTTTACGATATTATCTTGAATTATCACGATATAGCGATATATCGCGATATTTTTTAACATGTCAATTGAAACTGTGTTTGCTTTTGATATGATCCTCGGCTAGCTATTGATGTAAGAACTTTGTTATCTATCCATTATAACGAAAATGGCTGCTCTTATAAAACGATATCGTGAACCGATCATATCATCTGGACATTCTCAAAATATCGTATCCCGATATCAGGTTAATATCGCGGTGCAACGATAATACCAGAATATCGTTCAGCTCTAGTTGTTGATAGATGGAAAACAATGGTTTGTGTGAGTCAATGTACTTTGTGTGTGAGTGTGTCGTTGTTTATATTCATATAGATTTGGTGGTCATGATAAAAGGATTTGTTGTGTCATAGTGGCAGCAAAACATGAGACAGAATAATGTGAATATAACACTGGTAATTATGGTAGTCAGGATAGCGTAAGTAAGGTAATTGAAATCGAATGAGGTGAAGCTGAGAGCTTTTTTTTTTTTTTGCTTCATGAATACTATTCATCCAAAATACCACGACTACCCATGCTGTTACTTGGTAATAGTACACTGACATCCTAACATGCAGCCAGCACTGTTTTATTATGGCTACCTTAAGGTAACTTTTATTTGCGGTACTAATTTTAGCTAATTTTAGCTAGTTCAAAGTTCAACTTGATTTTGCTCTTGATTGGAATAAAATCTTAACTTACCAATACCTTGATTATAACAGTCATGGACCCAGTATAGCATGGTATTAGACTTGAACTGATAACATATTCCTTTGGCACAAAACTAGCACCCTAAAATCTCAAAAAAGCCAAAATCGCTAAAATAAGTATCTGTCGTATTAGCTACCTTAAGGTATTCCATTTTCTATGGGACATTTCTATTTAGTGGCGATTTAGCCCAAACGTTTTTCAATGTGCTATTGGTGTGGGGTATATTGGTATGAGTAATAACATGGGTAACCATGGTATTCGGGATTAATAACACAAGTAATGCAATTGAAATGGTACGAGGCAAAGCCGAGTACTGTTTATTGCTTTACGAGTGCTGATCCCTATACTACGGTTACTAGTCATTTTCCGCGGCCTATTTCAATTGAACGGCAATTTTTCCCATACATTGGGCAATGTACGCTGTGTACTATTACAGAAGTAATTGCATGTAATATAATTCATAGTATATCAAGAGTTGTTTGGCAATATTTCAACAGCAGCAACAACAAAATAACAATAATAAATAATAATAATGATAATATGTGAGCGGGTCTGGGAAAAGGGACCTTATGGCGCAAAAATTGAAATCGAGATATAGGCTCCGGAAGTAAGTCATCGGAAAAATTCTTTCTTTCTCCTATTTTTGTTTTTTGCAGAATTAGTCTTAGTGACCCTTACTCTACGTCTATGCCAAATTTCAAATGTCAAAACAACTTAAAAGACCCCAAGCGTGCCGTGGAAAGACAAGCTACTTTTTATTCTCTCTCGTTCTCGATTTACAGTAAATGGGGGATGGGCGGAGTTTCAAAGAAGCAGCTAAAAAAACGGCATAGCTTTGAGACTATTGCATGCACTCTACAGCTTACCTCTGGCTGAACATTTACCGCTACAGCGTATAGAGTAGCCAAGGATTCCGAAAAGACAGGCCGTGAGACGCTTTGAAAGCTAAAAAGAACTCTACGCAAACTTCGTTAGTCGCTGTTAAAAAGCGGCTGTACGATTTAATTGCGTATGCGGAGTACGCCGTTAAGTATACGAAAACGTTAATTATAACGGAAGTGGAAATTCAATTTATGTTTTCTCGATTTCTAGTTCAGTTGGGCAAAGGGTCGTAAAATATGCAGGACTAAAGCTGAAGTATTAGAATAGGCTAAATGGCATTGTATTATTTACAATTTGTAAAGTGTATGTCATTCCAGTTTTAAACTGTAGCCTTTGTTGCAATGGTGTGGGCTTCACATATGTGACCGGTTTTGGGAAAATCGGCCTAACCACGGCATCTAAAGTTTTCTAATTTATTCTACCAGTATGCTGCACGGGGCCTTGGGATGCCGTCCTCCTAATTTGGAAGCTGTAGCACAAGCCGTCTTCGCCCTACGCACTACAACACTTCAGTATTTTTGCTAAACTTATTATAGCTTATTTCGAAAAAACGCCGGGTAAAGGATTGCTAAGGTCAGGGGGCGTGCCTTGTGTCCGTATACTATTACTGCGTGTCACCGGGACACTACGGAATAAACCCGTTACAGGCGGATTGAAAGAAGTCTAAAAGGCTTAATGCAGGGCTCCTTAAGAAACTATGATGGCGAGAATTGCGTGAGTACATGAATTATGTAGAATAGTAAGTGAATTAGTCAGCTACAGTTTTTTTCCCGGCTGTTAGTGAAAAGCCCGCCAATAATTTCTTAGCAACTCTCCGTACACGAGTCCAACCGGCTAGTGTTTCTAGCCTCCTAGTGTTCGTTCTAGAGCACGCCAGAGCTTACAACTGCGTCATAAGCTAGAGCTAACTGGTGTCTATCCATTTCTGCCATAAAAAAAATTTCGAAAAAAATCTACCCATAAGGCTTTACCCGGGGATACCGAAAACAATTGTTTGTCGCGTTTAGGCCGATTTTCCCAAAACCGGTCACATATATTATAAGGACTAGTGCTGTGTATTGACAAACAAAAGCTTGTGAAGTAGTTTGTAAGAGCAAATTTCAGACAAGAAAATGAACAAAGTGCAGCTAAAATATATGATGAGATTCTTCCATAGACTTCTATTAGAAGTTATGCTCAATAGGGTGTACTGGTACACCATAAGGTGTTATGATACACCATAGGGTGTACCGTTACACCCCTTTCCGCAAGGGTGTTTCAGTACACCCTGGTAAGGGTGTATCGTTACACCCCATTTTTTACTGTGTAGCTATAGAGTTAGAGTTGTAGTGCTCTTTGGCTGCAGTGCGTCTTGCCTGTCCTCTCAGCGAAAACCCTGCTGGCCTCCGCGGGGCAGCATGGGGGGCTGCCCTACGTGAGGGTTGACTACTGGGTTATGCAGCATTGGGGGCTGCATCCCAGCAGCGCAGGTGTAGTTGGGAAGTAGAGCCAGTGGTTGCTGTACTATTGCTGCTTCAACCAGTTGGAAAACAGGTCCGTCAGTCCAGTTATGTCTGGCTGTAGTGGGGCTTGCCTTGCAGCTTGTGCTGTTGGTAGCTGGGCCTGTGGTGGCTGGGGGGGGGCTGTAATAGTGGGTGTGGCTGGGGAGGCTGTAATAGTGGGCGTGGCTGGGTCGGATTGGCTCTGGGACCTTGGTTGTTTCTTTGGCGTGGGCCAGTGAAATTAGTTCTGCCTCTACCAGAACGATTGGGCTGTGCTCTTTGGGGTCTCTGGTACGGGTGGTTGGGTGTCGTGTTGAACCTATCATTACGCTTACGTTTTCCTTGGTTCTGCGGCTGCTCCAGGTACTCCAGTTTCCTCTTCTTTCTCTCCAGTAACTCCTTCTCTTTCAAGATGTTGTCGTTCGTCTTGCAGAGCATTTCTGTGTTGGTTTCTCTCCGGTTGGCTGGCTTCTCTGGCCGTCTCTTCCATTTCTTGTATGATGGCTTCCAGGTTTCCCTTTAGTTTGATTTCCAGCTTAGAGTAATGGAGGAGTAGGGCTTGTTTATAGCCATGCTCTGCTTGGTCCTTGTATCCCGTGAACCTCTGCTTTACGTCCAATCTTCTACCGCGGAATAGAGCATTACCGTATTTTTTTAACTCGATGCTGGCTGGGAAAACCCCATAGCAACCATATATCACTAAATAGACCAAGAGTTTGGCATTCCCCTCATTTTTTGATTGAGAAAATTGAATAATATTTAGGCTCTCTACTAATACTTTTAAAAAAAAATTTTCCCCCCAAAAATTCCACTTTTCCCATCAATAAAAATAAAATAAAAACTAGAAATAATATTTTTTGATGTATTGTATACCAATATTATATTAGTTCAACAATAAAATGTTGTTTGTTGTGTTTGGTGCTGATTGTGATCATGTAGGAGACATCTATGAGTGTCCACAATGAACATATGCCATCGGACGTCGAGCTCCACTACAAAACAATTTCATATACACAAACAACAAAGATATTTGTAATACAAACAACAAATTGTTCATGATCCTATATAATTGCAACTTTATGATGTATTGTATGCGGTTTCATACAGGATTTTTGTTTGGGAGGGGGGGGTGGGGCTCCGAGTGTACTTCGCCAGGTGCGGCATCTTCTCCTTCATCACTGGAAGACTCTGCTCCTGTTGCCTCATCTGCGCCCTCTTCACAATCCCTCTTCACAATCGGGTCGGTGACTGCATACACATCTGGCCTAGTAGTACATTCTGGTAAAAAAAATTAAATTTTTTTGAAAATTTGAAATTGTTCAACAAACCACAACCCACTTTCAAATCTCAAAACTCAATGAAATATATATATATTATAGCTAAACAGCTTTCTCTATCTCAATATAGCTATAAATAAGTCCTTTCCACAACAGAAGCTTGCTAGTTTTCAAGAGAAAGACAAGAGAAAGACAAGCTTACATCGATCATCTTCTTGACTTCCATTGTCAGTATCAGAGTTGATGGGGTCTGGTCCACCAACCCTGATACAGGGCCTCCTATAGCCCTAGATGTCGTCTCCCTTCTCTCCGCTTGATCCTGCGTCGCTAGAGTCAGTATCAAGCAAGTCTAAAACTTCCACAGCACTGTAACTGGTAGACGCCATCTTTCCAAATTGACTTCGAAAAAAAATTTTTTTTTGCATAGTTACCTGGATCACACGACATGCTCACTTTTTTCCTATGATGTAATCATCATTACCTAAGACTGTACGTAATGGGGAGGCCCCCAGTTGAACTGGCGATTTTATAAAAAAAAAAAGAAGATAGTAAGTCAAACCGCAAAGTCTTGGTTGGCAAAGAAGCGGTTGTTTCAATGTGTTATGGAAGGCTACTGGGCTCAAGCAATTTTTCGCTGCTTCTACAAAGCTCTGGAGATGACTGGATCCATAAATGAAGCTGCTGTGAAGAAGGTAACTTTTTAAAAAATTCGACGGAGACCGATGTTGTTGTTTTTTTGCCGAGGAAGAAATAAACGCAACTGCTGTGATGTACTGTCTAAGCAGCCCTGGCTGAAAGCTATTTTAGATTCTTCTCCAATGCATTGGGCACCTGTGTATGCAATCTGAAGGTTCTAGTTATAAAGTAACTATTTTTTTTAATTCGGAGAAGCCAACCGGTCTTCACCCGCTTTTAAGCGGGATTGGGAACGAAAGGGTTTAAAAAATTGATAAAGTGTACTGGCAAAATTTTAAATTAAAATCATGGAATTACTTAATATACAATTCAATACTAAAAAAAATAGTCATGTGTACAGGCTTAACTACGTTATTTAATTCATTACAGGTACACTACCCCTCTGACCCACTTCACCTGGTCCTATGTATTTCTTGGTAGAAAATGCAGTATCTTTGGGGTCCACTGTGATTGCCAAGTAAATTATTTGAATGATGAGAGCGGAGACTGCGGCAAGGGGGCAAATGCAGTAGTAAGTCAGCTTCATCATTTTTTTGAAACACATGGCCTTGGAGAGACAGAGGTGTTTCTTCATGCTGATAACGTACCGGACAGAACAAAAATAACTGCATGATTCAGTACTTAGCATGGAGAATATTAACTGGAAGGCACTCCAAAATTACTCTGTCATTCTTGGTTGGGCCACACCAAGTTTGCCCCAGATTGGTGTTTCGGGCTTCTCAAGCAAAAGTATAGAAAAACTAAAATTGGAAGTATTACCGGATTGGCAGCTATAGTTAACACATCTGCTCAGTGCAACTATTTCCAGCTAGTTACTACAGAAGATGGCGGAACATTAGTAAAAACGTATGATTAGACCACCTTTTTTGCAGCAAAATTCAAGCGAGTTTCCAGCATCAAAAAAATACACCATTTCGTTTTTGATATACAGAACCCAGACAATGTAGTTATCAAGGAGCACTCAAACACTAGTGAAGTGGGAGTTAGCCTGCTGAAGAGCGATTGGACTCCAAAACCAAGCAAACTTCCATCAGTTGTGCAACCTAAGGGTCTCACTCCAGAGCAAAGCTGGTATCTCTATGAAAAAATTAGAGAATTTTGTCCAACAGATGAAATAGATATCACGTGTCCCTTACCTACCACGCCAAAGCCTTCAAGTAGAGCTTGCTCTCCAAATGAACTTCTAAGTGAAATAACTGACCCTTCCAATGTAACTCCTCAACCAGTTAGTGCCACTCCATCAACATCTTCTAACAGATGGTGTGGAATTTGCAGACAACCAGGGCACAATTCCAGAAGCTGCCCAAGAAAGGAATAACAACCTGAGAGTAACATTTTGCCATAATAGTTACACTAGCTACCGTTTAAAAAATACATGTACAATTTTTACTGTTAAAACTTTCAGCTAATTTCTGTTCCGTATACATTTAAATTTGAAAACCAAGACTAAATATTTGGCTGTATGATCTTTTATTAACTAGGCTTACCTCAATCATAGCGCTTACTATAGAATCTCCTTAACAGTGATAAACTCTTCTAACTGCCATTCAGTGCTTCTTTCCCGGCATCGGTAAAGGTCGCGCTAAAGTGCAGCCCCACCCATTCGTTAAACGGGAATTTACGGAATTATTGCTCTTCCGCGAGACTAAACTTTAAAACACGTTTATTCAATAAAGTGTTTTTCTCACCGTGACGCTCTCTGTGAACAAAAACGCTCATATCTTAGCCGTTCATAGTCGCCTGAATATAGCTAATAAATCATTTTGTTGCTCTAACATCAGACTTACTCGTGGTGTTAATAACTCAATTTTTTTTTGCTCCATAAGGTCCCTTTTTGAAAATCCAGTCACAAATAGGTCTCTCTGAGATAGGATTCTTATGTATTTTCTTAAGAAAGTAGAGTTGTTGAGTCCTTGGGGGTGTGTCTTCTGGGAACAATAGGAAGTCTTTAGTAATGTTGTCTATGATGCCTTTGTTGTGTATAGTTTGTATAAACTTGTTGGTTCCAAGGCTAAGCGGTATGGTTGGGTCGGTTTCTATCTTTTCATAGATATTTGTATCTGATAAGTGTAGCCGTCCGGCTTGAATGTATTTGTCTCGGTCTTCTAACACTATTCCTGAGCCTTTGTCAGCGCTCTTGATAACTAAGCTGGTGTCAGAGGCTAGGTAATTTAGTGTTTTTCTTTCCATATTGGTTAAGTTAGGATGTGTGACTTTAGGTCTAAGGTTGTTGAATGTGTCATTTATTCTTTGTAGGTATGCTTCAATCAATGGAGATGCTCTGGGGGGTTCCCATGTGCTTTTCATGCAGAACGGATGTTGGTCTCTTTGAGATTGGTTTCTAAAGAAGTATTTTATTCTATTGGATCTCTCAAACCTGGATATTGATTCAGACAGTTTAGTTCTGTTGGTTGTTCTGCTAGGGACAAATGTCAGTCCTAGACTTAGTATCCTGCACTGTGTCATAGTTAATGTTTTGTTGGACAAGTTAGTTATGTATGTTGTGCTGTCAATCATGTTTATTTTAGTTTTCGTTAGTGTCTTTATAAATCTCTTTCTATGTCCTCTACTTATATTAAAATTTACTTTTCTTCTGTGACGTTTGTGTCTAATGTTGTGTTTTCTATTGTTGTTAGTGATATGTGACAGTGCCTAGGAAAAGGGACCATTTCCGTAAAATCAAAAATGTACAGTATAGCCCAAACACCGACAAAAAAAAATTTCTTCTTTTTATTGGCCCACAGGTATCTCCTACCCTTTAGCTACACTGACACCAAATTTGAGTGGCTGAAACCGTTGTTAAAGGTTAGAGCGCCCCGTTAAAACACAGTCACCTTTTACTCTCTATTTTGACCTTCTGCGCGTGCATGGAAATCCAACCCGCGAGTAATTGAAAATCGTGGGCGAATTCAATTTGTTGCCCAGCAACAAATTACCCCTACATCGGATAATCGCGGGTAAATTCTTATAAGTTTTTGTTATAGCATTGCAGCAACAGAATAGAAATAATAAATGGGAATAATCAAGCTATATAGGTTGATGTTGCTATTTATGGAGTCTTGTAGTTGGAGTCTGCAGACCTGGAGACTCCTGGGACTATTTTTTTTGAAGACACTGGAAGAATCAGCAAGTCTCTGACTGGACAAAGGTTTCAGTGATGATGAGGACTTCTGTCACACTGCAACAAGAGAAGGCAACACATTTTGAAAGTCCATCATTTTTGTTCATTGATTTAAAGAGATTCCTATTGTTCATTTGTTCCAAAACAGGCAACAAGCTGGCTGCAAGACAAATATAATCCTAAACTTAGCTAGCCAGTGAACTAACAAACCAAGCTAGTTGATCATTTCTAAAAGAGTAACTGTATTATAGTTACCATGACTTACTGTAACTATCAAACTGTTGGAAACAGAAAAAAAAAAAAAGAAGCACAAAACGGCCTGCAAAATAATGTCTATACCCGTCTAGTGCTATTTAAAGCCATACCTGTCTAGTACTCTTACACAATGTAGGGTCTAAACTGAGTAAGGCCTCCCCCATGAAGTAAGCGGCCCCAACTATAACTTACTGCCGTTCAGCTGATCGCCACCATTTTCCAAGCATAAGTAAACAGTCTTACGTAACCCGTAACGCGGACTTCCGGTTAGATTACGGAATTCAACGTTGACTCCGCGAGAAATTGAATAAGAAGTTTTAATCGCAGTTTTCTCGAAATAACTTTGCTCAAGTGGGTCAGATTGCCGCTCGTATATTTAGTGAACCAAGCGGCCTATAAACTTGGTATCAAAATAGTCCATAAGAAGTGCTCTACACAGTGGTATGAATAACTCATTTTTCATTTTTTTACGGAAATGGTCCCTTTTCCTAGCCACTGTCACATATCATTAATGTATCTTTGAGAGTTGTTGTAATTAATTTCATTAAATTTACAGTAATTTGTTAGTGGTGATACAGTGCTGGAATGATTAGAGTGAGGTGATTGATTGTAATGATAAGTGTGCAAGTTATCAGAAAACAGTGTTCCATCTTGTCTTGGGGGTATGGCTACCATCTGGACTGCTTCTATGCGTGCTTGTCCTGTTAACGAAAACCCTGCTGGTACTGTCCAGACAGCTGTGGTGGCTGCCCAGGCAGTACACTTTTACTCGGAGCAAACAGCGTTGGTTGCTGCCTTCCGAGGGTGCAGGGTGGGTTGCAACAGTGACGGTTGCTGTTGCACGTAGTTACTCGCTGGAAGGAGTTTAGATAGTAGCGTGGCTAGAGTAGCCATGTCTGCTTGGTTGTTAGTCATAGGAGTACTTGTTTGTTGAAGGTTGTGGGTGGGAGTGGCTGTACTGTTAGAGCTTGTGGTGGCTCTGGGTCTATTGCCTGGGCCATATCTTCTAAGTGGCTGTTGTTGTCTGTTGTTTCCCTTATAGTTGGACTTACGTGTTTCTTCTCTCTGGCCTCTGAATCTTTTCTGTGGAGGATTCATGAGTCCTTCGAGATTCCTCTTCTTTCTTTCTTCTAGCTGTGTTTTCTGTTTTTCAATGTTTTCCATAGTTTTTTTCATCATTTGTTCGTGAGTAGTTTTTTCTTCTGGTGTTGCGTCTCTCAATTCGTTCGTCATTATAGCTTCTAGTCTGGCTATGTCTTGGGATAGCTTGTCTTTTAAGACTTTTATGAAGGATTCGCTGAATTCTCTTTCTGCTTTAGTTTTGGTGTCCTTGAATTCTTTGTCAACCGTGGTTAGGTCCTTTGAGAGAGCGAGCGTTGCAATTTACTTTTACTTGTAGTCCTCTTGGTGTTTTGCATTTGTCCTGCAGGCTTTTGCAAACTTTATCATAGTTGCAGTTGGTTTTCTTATATTCTTGCCTCAGAGCTAATAGAGTTTTTCTCTCCATTGTGGGTAGGGCTAGGTGGGTAAAGGGCGAGTAAGTTAAGTTAATGAACAATACATGGTGAATGACTGAGCTAACAGTTTATTGTTCTTTGGCCAGGGCCAGCCTGTGCCAGTTGTCCAGGAGAGTCCTGGACAGCGGCCATAATCAGGTAAATTTATGATTGTTATTATTAGTTAGATAGGATTCTTTAATTTGAAATTAGTAGATTAGAAATAGAATTAAGCTTGATAAATATATAGATGAAAATTTAAGTAGAAATTACAATAGTCTTGAATATTACACTTGTACACCGACGTTTCGACTAAATGCTTGTCTTTGTCAAGCTAGGGTTGGGCTAGAGGTTAGGGCTATGGGCATCGGCTGTGATGACGTCTGCGGGCCTCTACCGACTGATCCCTCGCTTCTGTTGGCTATCTCAGCGTAGGTGTGCTGCTGAGATCTGGTTTTAATTCTAGTGGACATCGTGGCAATTAAGTTAGTTAAATTTAATTCAGTACTTTCAACGTTTCGGCTGATAGCCTTCTTCAGGAAAGAAAATAAAAACTGAATGAATGAATGCCACGTGAATACAAGTTTAAAATAGAGAGGGGAGATGACTCTAGCGAATATGATTGGTCCACTAGTGCACTTGCGTGCTGAATTGTTCAATTAGTCGGGGGTCTTTGTCGAACTCTTCCCGAGGACGCTGTTAGTATTGAGTTTTAATTTCGGGGGTGTGGCCTACTCAGGTGCGATTTCCAGCGTCTAATTTGGTAGTAATAGTAACGGATAAACAATAATAATTCTATTTTACGCCTTGGGGTAGGTCGGTTGGGTCTGATTTTACTCGTATCTACTGTTAAGTCCTTTAGGGTATACTGTTTCTAGTGTGTTTATCCAGTGTCTTTCTTTATCATCCAAGTTTTGGCTTGATGTCTTTGTCTGGGACGCAGAACGACTCAGACAGCCAGCCTTCGCCTGCCCCGCCCATCCAATCTTGAAACTGGAACTGATGAACTTCATACTTTGTTTCACTTGTTTATCTGTTGTATACGCCCTCTCATTTACTTCTAATGTTTGTCATGCTCAATGGTTCCTGCCATTCGACCCTTTTCCTCATACAGTCAACTAGCTCTCTAATGATATTCATGACTCATGTCCAACCCACCACGACCTTCACCCTGTTGTATTGTATATGAATGCGAATCTTCTCAATTATCTTGTTGTCCACCTCTGTCTGCCTGGGAGCACGTTAAAACTAACAGGATAGTGCATGTATTATTGCCGCGACAAGTGGATAGCTGGTTCTTCAGGTGTTTGCGCATAGACTGTGCGTAGACAGTCTTTTCTAGTATGGTGACTTTAATGTCATTGTTGAAGCAGTGATATGGTGAGTTTGCAAAGTGTTTATATATTGGTAGGTATGTTTTAATTCTACTGGCTGCTCTGTGTCCTGCTAGTCTTTTAGTCATTGTCCTTTGAGTTTGGCCTACATATTGGTTTTTTTTTTTACTGCACCTTGTGCATTCTAGTAGGTATATTGCATTGGTGGTATGGCAGTTAGTGTGAGTAGGTGTTCTAAATGATTTGTTATTGTGTGTTGATCTTATAATGACTTTTCTAGACATGGACTTGCAGCATTTGCAGCCTGGGGTGGCACATCCTCCTGAGTTGCCTGTTAGGTCTGGTGTACTGTGTATGACCATCTTTTCTGTGGATTGAGGTGGGTCTATCACATCTTTTAGCTTTGCTCTGACTAGTCTTTTGCCTTATAGTATTGGATCTCTTAAGACTTAGGCATGGTTTGGGAACATGGGCCTCTTCTGTTATGGTTGATTGTATTATTGATCTCATTTCATTAACATCTAGGTCAGGTGTAAATTGGATAACTAGAAAGGTGTCATAAGTGCAAGGAGGTCTGTTTCTTTCTTGTATTAGGTTTATTCTATTTGAGTAAGGCACAGAGTCTTGTGCTCTATTTATTAGTTTCTTAGGATAACCTCTTTCACTGAAGGCTTTAGTCATTTTGTCTGCAACTTCTATGTAGGTGTTTTCATTAGAGCACTCTCTGAGGAGTCTTGTGAGTTCTCCCTTGATTAAACTCCCAAATGTTTTTCTTGGGTGGGCTGATGAATATTCCAAGTATTGGATTTTGTTAGTTTTTTAGGGCTAGGCTAGGGCTAGGGTTGGGGCGACGGGCTTGGCTGAGCAGGAATTTATCAACTGCAGTAGTTGTTGAGGTCCTGCTAGCCTGGGCCCATTAGAGGACGATCCTTCGCCTACTTTGCTTCTTGTCTTCGGAGGCATCGCTCTAATCTGGTAGCTCAGCTCTGCGTGTAAATTAACTAGCTAATAATTATTCAATTGACAGCGGCGAGTGTCGATCTTTTAATTATTATTTAAAATGGAATATAAAATTCTAGCACCAACGTTTCAGCTTGGCAGTAGCCTTCTTCAGGGTGACAAAAATAAAAAAATGACACATGGAGGTGATGTATAAATAAATCAGTAGGGTGATTTGATTGGTCCGCTGTCTTGTGATGTTTGGTGAGTCTTTAGATATGTTGCTGTGGTTGGAAGCTCCGACTTGATTGGCCTCTGGGTGGGCATTCTTCGTAGGGTGGGAGGGGCTCATTAGCTTGTTAGAGTTGCTTGGTTGCTTGGATGGGGTTAGGGCGCAGGGCTAAAATTTCCGAAGCTGGTCCTTGTCTTTAACTTAAAGTTGTAAAGTAACCTGCCCGCAGGAGTAAATTATAAATTAAATTTAGAAAAAACTATTAGCTTGCTGATATTATATTATTTATTTCCCAAGGTACAATTGACTTCAAAGTTGAGTATTATAATTCAAATACAGTACAAATTGCCGACGTTTTGACTTGAGGGAGTCTTCATCAAGGCATAATGAGAAAGGGAACTGAAAAGTGAGTTTAAATAGTAAAAGAAAAAAGTTGTGCGCAGGAGCACCAGTCTCCTGAGTCTCCAAAAACTGGGCCTGGTAAAGGGTCCAGCCTCGGAGTCTGAGCACAATATACAAAGAGAGATACAGTGTAAACAAAGAAAGAATGCAAAAAAATATCAAACAAAGTAAAAAGACGGCTGAGGTAGAAAGGTTGGTTGGAATGAATGGCGGAAAAAATGCAATATGATGAGGATTGAAAAAGATTTAAAAAAGATGTAGAAAATGTGAGACGAGCTGAAATGGAAAAAATGGCTAAATGAGAATAGTTCATGACTATGGATGTCTTGGCGAGTGATTTCTTTATTGTCGATGTTGTCGGGCTCTTGATCTCGTCACTATAGAGTATGGATGGTCTGTTGGGGTGGGTGTTGACTCTCTCGTACCCGAAGGCAAACAGATTGGAATATCTGTGGTGGTGGAATTATTGAGAGTAATTGTATTTGTAGTGACTGGTGTCAGGATATTGCAAATTCTTCTAGATGGATCCATTCTAGCTGTGGTAGTAGTTAAAGTACATGCATAGGAGGTATTTCTTGTTCTTAGGAAGTTAGTTAAGTTAGGATTAGCGGTAGTATAGGGTAGATTAGCTGTAGTACTAGGTAGGTTAGGTAGGTAGGTAGAATTAGCTGTAGAATTCAAACCATTAGTAATAGAACTCGTCACTACTCGCTATCGAACTCGTACTTCTTTTCGGAGAATCAGTGGGATTATTATTATTATTATTAGCCGTAGTTGTATTATTATTAGTTGCACTTCTTATGTTATTGATTAATGTTCGTAATGGTATCCTATTTGTAGAGAAAAATGGTTGTTGTGTGGAGTTATTTCTTCTAATTAAGGTAGAATTAGCTGTAGAATCCGAACGACTAGTAACTGTTCTTGCGTTACTGACTACTACACTCGCACTATTGACTAATACACTCGAACTACTAACAATAGGACTAGCTGACGAACTAGAACTAGAATCTCCCTCAGAGGAATTATTATTAGCAGCCGTAGATATAGAATTATTAGTGAGACTTGTTGGAATGTTGTTAATTAAGGGATGTAAGGTACCCGCAGTTGTGGAGATAGAATGAATATTTTGTTGCCTGTCCATTGAAATTGTGTTACTAGGTAATTGAATAGGTATATTATGTTGTTGAATGTTGTTTTCCAGGCTTGCTGGAGTCAGGGTTGGGATGAAATTATCTCTCGGTCTTTTACGTTTGTATTTATCAAAAAACAATTTATCCAATTTATTCTCCGTTATGTATTGTTTTCTTTTAGTTATATTCTCTACATTGCGTTTCGTAGCTAGGAAGACTTTATCGTGGTAGAACAATGTAGTAGGATTCGATGAGACTTTTATTTCGTTTATCTTTGTTAAATTACACTGCAATTTCTCTTCGTATTTAGTTATTATTTTATCGTAATGTGTAGTTAAATTATTTATAAGTTCCCTTTCCGTATTAGAAATTGTATTATTGAAGTCTTCTAATAAAGATGTTTCGTGCGAAACCAAGGGCTAGGGCTAGAGTTAGGGGTGGGGCTAGGGTTATGGCATGGGCGGGGCCCATGGGGGTGTCACTCTCACCGGTGATCAGGCCTGGATCAGTTGTGGGTGGGGCTGCAGATGGAATTGACGACGACTGAGAGGTGGGCATGGTCGGGGGCGTGGTCGGACTGGCAGCGGTGTGAGGAGGCGTGGTCGAAGACCTCTGCTCACCCAGGTCGTGGTCTTGGTAGTTCAGACCTCTGGGGTGCCAGCTTTCAAGTCTTCTGATCCACTCACTCTCCTTAGCATTGAGGCTATTCTGGTCACACCGTTCTAATATTGTGTGTGGTTGGGGGCACCGTAATGTTGTTAAACTGGTAGCCTTTTCTGACTTATCGCTGCCCTGTGGCCTGCCATTCTGTGCTTCAGGGGTCTGATTGTCTGCCCCACGTAGAATGTTTCTGGGCACCTTCGGCACTCCAGGAGGTATATCACCGTCCGGGTGTTGCAGTTGGTATTGGGTGGAGTGTAGTGGACTTTCCCTTGTTTGTCAGTGATGGTCCTTCTGTTTGACATATGTTTGCAACACCTGCAAAGCTTGTGATGGCAACTGGCTGAGTGATCGTGCATATACGACGAGAGTTGTCGACGATGCCCTGGTTGGATTGATGATGGCTGATAGGTGGGCGTGGTCGGGGGCATGGTTAGGGGTGGGGCCAGACTGGAGCGGTGTGAGGAGGCGTGGTCGAAGACTTTTGCCCACCCAGGTTTGGCGTCAACTGGGTGGGGCTTGATCTCTGTGCTAAAGTCTTCTGGTGGGTGTAGTCTGTCCTCCTTGCTGTGGCTGTCGACGGATTCCGCCCCCCCTGGTTTGGCGTTGCCGGGGGAGGACTTAATCTCCGTGCTGAACTTGGTGGGGGCGGGGTCACCGCTTTCCCTGATCGGCTCGAATAGCTTCTCAGGTAGTAACAATGGGGGCCCCGCCCACCACCACCCCTCCCCGCAGGCGAAGTCCCGCCCCTCCCAAATGCACCCCTGTCGTCTGAAGACGAACTTTTCAGGGCACCACCCGTTATGAGGGGTCCTCCACCTTTAGAGGTGGGTTGCCGAGTCTTATGTCTGGGACTGCTCATGGCCAAAACTCCGCCCAGTAGACTAAAAAAGTTAACGTAAAGTTAAACTTTAATTAATCAAAAAGTTCGGAGGACTCGAGCATGTGGGCCCTTCATCAGGAGTGACATGAATGGTGACATGAGCTGATTAAGAAGGGGATGACTTGTGGTTAGGGCTTAGGGTGTGGGTTATGGCGAGGCTGCTTGGTGGTTTTTCTTCTAGTGGCCATTACTCTAGAAGGTAGTTAGTTATGCTAGCAGTTCCTTAAATAATTCACTTCTCAAGTTTTATAAATTATTAAAACACCAACGTTTCGACATGATGGCACAGTCTTTCTCAAGGTGAAATGAAGTGAGGGACGTATGGTGAGCTTATATGATATGAAAGTACCCATTGTGTGTGGTTGGATGGAACTGCTAATTAAATTGAGTGTTCTGTGCCTTCCCAGGTGGGCTTGGATTGGATTACTTGGGTGTTGCTCTTCTGGTCCATTAGTGCTGTGTCCAGGGGCATTGTGGCTTGAATTGTCCAGTGATGTACTTCTGGTCAATAATGTCTTTGTTTAGTTTCTTCTCCATTGAATTATAGCCTTGGGTAGTTTTCGCCTGGTAATGGTCGTCATAGGGAATTCGTCAGGTATTGATCATCACATTGTTTAGGGCTAGGGCTAGGGGGATAGGCTAGGGCTGGGGCTGGGGCTGGGGCTGGGGCTTTGGGCAAAACAGTGGTGGACCCTTTGCCTCCTTTAGCCAGCGAATCCACGCCTAGGTGTTGTAGATACGATAGTTTTCTCTTAATTTTAGAATTACCACAAGTGGGTGTGATCATGTGAAATAGATTGTAATTACAGTATAGTTTAATTGGTTTGATTGTTTAATTTGTTTAATTGGTTAATTAGTTTTTTTGAGTTGTGGAGTCTAGAATGTTTAATTAGTTTTTTAGAGTTGTAGAGTCTGGATTGTTTACTTAGTTTGTAGAGTTGTGGAGTCTAGATAGTTTAAATCATTTTTAGAGTTGTAGAGTCTGGATTGTTTAGTTAGCTTTTAGAGTTGTGGAGTCTAGATTGTTTAATTAGTTTTTAGAGTTGTAGAGTCTGGATTTAATTAGTTTTTTTTGGAGTTGTGGAATCTAAACTGTTTAATTTTAGGGTTCTGGAGTCTAGATTGTTCTGGATTATAGGTTATTTAATTGGTTTTTTTGAGTTGTGAAGTCTAGATTGTCTAATTAGTTGTAAGAGTTGTTCAGTCCAAATTGTGTAATTAGTTTTTAGAGTTGTGTAGTCTCGATTGTTTCTTTAATTAGTATTTTAGAGTTGTGAAGTGTAGATTGTGTAATTAGTTTTTAATGTTGTGGGGTCTAGATTGATTGTTTAATTAGTTTTTCGGTTGTGGAGTCTTTTACTCATATCTACTGTTTAGCCCTTTAGGGTAGACTGTGTCAAGAGTAGAAATCCAATGGCTTTCTCTTGTTGTCAGTGAATTTGTTGTTGTTTTTTCTAAAATAGTAATTTTAATGTCTTTAACGAAGTCATGGTTAGGTTTAGTTCGGAAATGCTTGTATATAGGGAGATTGATTTTTATTCTGCTTGCTGCCCTGGGCCTGCTAGTCTAGCATTCATGCATCTCTGGGTTTGTCCAATGTATTGGTTACCCTTGGTGCATTTGATGCATTCTAGTAGATAAATTATATTTTGGGTTCTGCAGTTTGTATGCTTTGGGGTACTAAAGGATTTGTTATTATGGGATGAGATTACTCTTGTTTTTTTTGACATGGCAATGCAGCATTTACAGCCTGGAGTGGCACAGCCTGCAGAGTTGCCTTGTAAGTGTTGAGTAATTGGTATGCATACATTATCATTAGATTTAGGTGGGTCGGAGCAATTATTCAGTTTGGCTCTGACTATGAATTGTTTCAAATTTTTAGTTTTTCTTAGGCTAAGGCATGGCTTGGGTACATGTTCCTCTTCATGTGGGAGTGGCTTTAAGATGGATTTTATTTCCTTAATGTCTAGGTCAGGTGTATAATCAATTGAGAGGAATGTTTCGTATTGCTTGTTTTTTGTGGTATTTTGTACTAGGGTGTTAGGTCTATTAGTATATGGAACAGTTAATTGTACTTTATTTATTAGCCATGCTGGGTAGCCTCTGTCTCTGAAAGCTTTATAAAGTTAATGTTGACTTCCTCATACGATATTTCATCTGAGCATGCTCTGAGTAGCCTCCTTTAATTAGACTTTTGAAGGTTTGCTTGGGGTGAGATGAGGAGTACTTAAGTATTGAAATTTGTTTGTCTTTTTTAAAAATGGTTTGAAATCTAGCATCTGTTTAAGTTCAAATCTATTTCGGTCTTCTGTGCGTAGGGCTGTGAGGATGTGCGAAGTCTTGATGCCTGGGTGGAATGGGACTTTGAGTCTGGTGATTTCTGGACGTACGGCATGGGTCTTGGGTCTCGTGTAGGTTAGGAGTTGTTGGCGGGATGCATAGTGGACTTCGGAAAGGGCTTTCTTGAGGAAGTGCTTGGGGTAGCCTCGGCGTGTGAAGTGTGAAATGAGTTCTGTGATGTGTCTGGTGTACGTGTCTATGTCGCTTGAGTTTCTGATGGTGCGTTTGGCTTCTCCTATTACAATTCCTCTGAAGATGTGGCGTGGGTGGCAGGAAGTGTAGTGGAGGTAGGTGTGGCTGTGGCAGGGTTTACAGTATGGCGCGATGTCCAGGATGTTGCATGTGCGGAATCTTTGTGCTTTGTGGATCTGGATGTCGAGGAAGGGTATGGTGATGTTGTTGATTTCTGCCGTAAATTTGATGGTCGGGTGTATTGTGTTGAGGTGTGCGATGAAGTGTTCCAGGCTGGTTCTATCGTGTTCCCAGAAGAGGAGGATGTCGTCTATGTAGCGTAGCCAGGTAGAGGGGGATGGGAGGTTTGTCGGTTGGCGAGGATGTCTTCTTCCAGGCAGGCCATGAAGATGTTGGCAAAGTTCGGGGCACACCTTGTGCCCATCGCTATGCCGCACTTCTGTCTGTAGAGTCTGTCTGTGAAGGAGAAGATGTTGTCGTGGAGTATGTGCTTGAGTAGTTGGTGTATGAAGGGTCTTGGGTACTTGGGAGGGGATGGGGAGGAGTAGATTCTGTCTAGTACTAGTTGGATGCCTTCGTCTTGGGGGATGCGCATGTAGAGGGACTTAACGTCTAGGGTGCAGAGTAGGGCTGTGGATTTCAGGGGGGTGCATTCTATTTCGTTAATTACTTGGGTGGAGTTTTCTATGACGTGTGTGCAGTGTGGGATGTGTTTTCTGAGTATCATATCGATGAAGGCAGAGATGGATTCCGTCGGGCCGTTGACACCGGATACTATGGGGCATAGGCTGTGGGGGGTCTTGTGTATTTTACGTAGGAAGTATATTAACTGTGTACGTGTGTTGTCCGGGTTGGTTCGCATGGCTTGATACATGTAGGATGAAATGTTTTTATTGGTAAGGGTTTGCTTGAGGAGGCGGTTGATGGTGATGGAGAGGTGTTTGGAGTAGTCCAAAGGGATGGGTTCGTATGTGGAAGTGTCTTGTAGGTGCTCGAGTGCTTCTGCTATGTATTGTGAGGTGTCAACTATAGTGATTCCTGAGCCTTTGTCTGCGGGCTTTATGGTGATGGTGGGGTCCTGTATGAGGTCTTTGAGGGCTGTGTGTTGGTCACGTGTGAGGTTTCTTCCGTATTGATGTGGGTGTAGACTAAGTAGGCGGCGTTCCAGGGCTTCTAGTGTGTCTTCTACTGGTAGGGGGCAGGGCGATGGTGCTTTTGGCTAGTTTTCTATGTAGGAAGTGGAACTTGTTACGTAGTGTGTATTGTTTGTTGTTTTGCGTGGTGATGCGAGGGTATTTTTTGCTTAGAGCTATTAGAAACTATACTAGAGCTATTAGTCACTACACTTGCACTGCTAGCTAGTACACTTGCACCACCAACTGGTGCACTCAAACGATTAGCAATAGGAATGTCTAGCAAACTAGGGATAGAAGCGACATTAGCAACCGTAGTTGTAGGATTATTGCTGAGCCTTGTTGGGATGTTGTTGATTAAGTGATGTACATTAGCCGTAGTTATAAATGGAATATTTTGTTGTGTGTTCGTATCTCTAGGTGGAATAGGCTTGTTATGTTGTTGACTGTTATTAGCCAGACCTGCTGACGCCAGGACTGGGATGGAGTTTTCTCTCGGTCTTCTACGTTTATATTTGTCAAAAAATAGTTTATCTAATTTATTAGCTGTTGTGTATTGTTTTGTTTTAGTTATATTCTCTACGTTGCGTTTCGTAGCTTGGAAAACTTTATCGTGATAAAATAATGTAGTAGGATTAGCTGAAACTTTAATATTATTTATTTCTGTTAGATTACACTGTGACTTCTCCTCGTATGTTGTTATTATTTTGTCGTAGTGTTTAATTAAATTATTTATTAGTTCTCTTTCCGTGTCCATAATTGTATTATTGAAATCTTGTAATAAAGATGTCTCATGCGAAGCCAATGCAACACAATTAACTTTGAGTTTTAAGTCCTTTAGGGATTAGATCGAACTGGCAGCATAGAAACGATAGGTGATTTCTTGCTGAATTTAAATTATAAAAATTTTCTTGTAATTCCTGCGCTCCCGAAGGAGGAGGTCAGAGGGTGAGTTTGTAGAAGACATGGGTGTCAGCCAGGATAATGCTGGGGTTAGGGCGCAGGGCTAAAATGTTCCCAAGCTGGTCCGTGTCTTTAACTAATGATGTAGAAAAAACCTGCCCGCAGGAGTAGAAAAATAAATAAATAGTAGAAAAACTTTAGAAAAACGAATTAGCTGCTGATTGATTATTATTCCCAAGGTACAAAGACTTCACGAGTTAAGTTATAATTACAATTCAAATACAATATGCCGATGTTTTGACTTGGGGTAGTCTTTATCGAGGCAGAGAATGGGAAAGAGAACAGAGTAATGACTTTATAAATGTGAGACAAAATGTTGTGCGCAGGAGCACCAGTCTCCTGAGACAGGCAAAGTCTGGACAGGTAAAGGGTCCAGCCTTAGTGCTTGTTTCAGTGTTTTGCTTTTTGACAAAGGAGCAGCAGAATACTCTAATATTGCTGGTTCCCACAGAGCCCATGCTTCAGAAAAAACATCAAAGCTGTTATCAACACCTACGATGAGGTCAAACTCGTACATAATCTAAAATATAAAGAAAACACACGTAAACTTTAGACCAGTACGACAAATGATGATAATAAATAACAAAAAATAAATATAATATATATAAAAAAGGTAATAGTCTGCACATGATCTAGACAATATGGCAACCACATTTGTTGACAGTGCCAACATAAGGTCACAAAAACAAGTCATTCAGTCAGTAAACTCGTAATGATGCAGAAAAGGTGTCTTAAGGGTGCTGGGACAACGCCCACGCACATATTCACAATAATTGGATTTTGGTTGCTAAGGGATTACTAACTTTTTTGTTGGTGTTTGTAGAGCTCCAACTAAGGGTGGATCCTAAAGAGTACTGCTAATGGACTAACTAAATAAAAAGAACGGGCCTTGGGAGCCTGTTTCGTTCAAGTTACGAGCTCCTCAGCCTCAAGTATATAATCCACAACTCCTCCGCGGGTGCCGTCGCTGACTAGCCCATTCTTCGTCTACTGCTACATTTGTTGATTGTCTTCAAAACCTTCGTTGTACTTTTTCTCAATTCTTCTTTGTTTTGTCTAGTTGATTGTGCTCATTTGATCCTCGCGGCAGCGCGCCTGAAATTTTTTCTTTCAAAAAAAATTGCAACGAACATTTTGTAGCTAAGGTCATAGTCAGCCTGTGTACGAAATTTGGAGTCATTTCTACTCGTAGTTTCTGAGAAGAAACACAAAATAGACTCCAGGACTAAAAATTAGTCCACGCGATCTCATGGCAGAGACTTGATTACTTTCAAACCACACCTACAACAGATTCAATTAATTCCCGCGGGAAAGTGAGTTCCAGGTGCTCTCTAACTTTCGGGCACCTACCGGCTTTCCTTCTCGATGATAAGCCCTACTGAAACGAGTGTGAGGAGATCATTGTAGTCTTGTTAATAGTGTTTTTCTCGGCATTGTCAGGTAAGGGAAGCCTTTTATCAAGCTAGCTAGATGCATATCCAGTGTGTGTATGTACCTATAATAGATTAGTGAACCATTTTTGCTACTGGAAAACTCTACTGTTTCAGTTTGTGTACAGTTTTCTGTACTTAGCTATTCACTTCATTTGTTTATTCATCCTTACTTAGCTAGCTACATCACAAAATATTCATCTATATTTAGCTGGCTATTTCAAAATATTTTTTATATAAAATAAGTATCATTATTATTATATAATTTCATAAAAATTATCACTGGTCATCACAATACTGTAAAATAAAAAAATCATGAGTAATATATCGGGAAGAAGTTTTGCACAAGAATAAAAAATTAAAATAATGGAGTCATTAGTGCGGTATTATTTACCTGTCAAAGCTTGGATACAATCTGGGAGCCAGCGTCTGCTCTAGGGAGAAACAATACTGATAAAGTAATCCAAGAAATACAATATCAAACAGCTGCGCTCTTTACAACTTATAGCGGGGGCGGGGCGCCTTGGTTAGTTTTATCAATTGGAGGGCGGGAAGCTTTGAATTACCCGCGCAAGCTAAGTTAGCAGTCTATAGCGAGCATGGCGGATTTTTGTGGTTATTTGTGGTGCGTGCGGGTGCGCGCGCGTTGCTATGTCCCAGCACCCTTAAGCTTGCTCCCCTACAATGTTGAAAATCCTATTTTGCCCCCCCCCCACCCCCAAAAAGCTTCATTTTCTGTATGCAGCCCTGTTAGCGAATCACAGCGGTGTCCCAACACCATATTTGGTGTACACTACTGCACAGTACAAATGCATGCATGCACGTGCACACTCACCCAAATACAATAAAAATAAATAAATAAATAAAAACCAATAAATAACTAAAAACCAAGAAATCAAAGATCTTACATATTTTGGTTTCTTGAGGTGGGGATATTTTCCAAGGAGATCTTCGGGCCTAGATCCACTTAAAACTGCTTCACGCCTCAATGTCAAGGTTCTTTTAATCAAACTTTGTACCACTTCCTCTTTCGGCTTTCCTTTAAGAAATTCTTTTCGTAATAGTTCCTCGTTACGTTTTGTAGAGATGTCATCTTCTAGTTCTGTTGGCTTTAATGCTATATACAAATGCATTTGCTTTTCATTAAGTTTAATTTGTTTAGATTTAGGACCCTCTGCTACTCCGCTTCTGTTCACATTCTGACATCTCATATAGATGAACTGTTTCCAAGAATGCTAAAAACATGAGTACATTTCCGACATATAATACCAACTAACAATGTGAAAATACAGAAACTCACACTTTCCTTTAAGGGTGCCCGCACATAGCAACGCGCACCGCCTGTAGATCCGGACATTAATTTATTCCCCGCCAATACCCCACCATTCGATAATACGCGAGCAGAAACAATCGCGCAGTAGTAGCAGAAGTATACTTTGCGAAGTTGTGGTGTTTTAGTTTAGCTTCTTGTTGTCTTATATTTGTTTATAGCAACTCTCCATACGTCGTCTGAGCTCGCGCAGCAAGTTGCACCAGGCTGCCTCTCCACCAGTAGCCGTTCTCCGGACTATGCGCACCTGAACTCAAGTGGATGGATCCACCAGGCTCGATTTCTGCGGAGCGAAGACTTCCCAAGCTGGCAAATGTAATACCTTTACCTTTGGCTATCTCCAATAAACTGCTCTCTCTTCAGACTCTCTCTTGTTATTGTTGTATTGATGTTTGTTTACTCTTGATATAGGCGGGATCTGTTTAGAAACAATACAAACTAATTGAAAAAAAAATTGCTCGCGTACTCGCAGTACGAGATATGGGGGTGGGGCTATTTCTTAAGAATTGCGAGTGGAATTAAAGTTCCAAATTTTGGGTCAGTTTTTCTTGGAATCTAATAATGAGAACGACACAAAAATTTTATACACGGGTAAACCAAAAAAAAATGAACTGCACTACAGCGAGAATTTTTCAATATCTTATAAATAGAAAAAATTGCGAATATATCAGAAAGTAATATTGAAATGGATAAGAACTCGCTGTCTTGCAGTAGAGTATCGGCTCGGCTAGTAGTGCACCAAATTGCGGAGCTCCAACTTACCGTACCGCTCCAAAAAAGTGCCCCAAAGTTTTATAACCAGGCCCCGATATTTCCTCCAGATTCGCTCTAAAATTAGTGAGCAGCTCCTTCGGCAGGTACTTTGTCCTTGTGTTTTAGTGGAGAAGCCCCTGTAAGTATACAATAGTAGTAATCGTGCATAGCAACCATCAACAAAAAATTGCGTAGGCGGTGTGCGTGCACCCTTAAGAAGCTAAACTTTCGAATTAAAGAATTTGCCATAATCCAACAATCATTTCGCGATTGAGACCGCTTATATGCACATAACATGGTGGAGAGCGTTCGTACCATGTACTTTCTATCATCATCCTCCAACCTGCAATTCTTCAAATTAGCCTCTGTCCTGTCCCGAAACGTAGGTATGGGGAATGGGTTTGGTACCTACAAATGAACCATCTTACTAACTGCTATGCTTATAAAAAATTTGTCCTAGGGATAGCAACTTGCAGTCCTTCTGCCAACTCCCACACCCCCTCGCATACGCACATAGCACAGGCACCAGGTTTCATTACAGAAATCTTAGTAGGGTGGGGGGAGAAGCCATGTGAGTGCAATAAGATAGCTAATGCTGTATCACTGGTAATGTTGACAGGTAGAAACCATCAGAATCATTAAAATAGTGGTTCCAATATTAATGATTGGTAAACTAATAGTGTATGAACTCCATGGAAAACAGTGCTGTAGATAATTGAACTAGTCATTTTGAATTGGGATGGGCTCCAATTAGAAACGTAGAGTGAGCTTAAATTAAAAAAAGTTTTGTAATCAAAACCATTTCAGTGGGCTTTGAATAAAACATAAATAAATAGTAAAAAGTGCCTCACTTAGCCTCAATAATAATTCTCTGAAAGGGAAAGAGGGTGTGAGTGTGTGTGTGTGCGTGTGCGTGCAAATTCTATGTTCACAAGTCATAAAACAAGATAGAAATTTAACTGCACCTATGGTGAAAAAAGATAAAGGCCGTATGCGTGAAAACTTGGCCATCGCCAGGAATCAAACCCCGGACCACTGGCTTAACCCTCTCGTTCCTGAATTGTTTGGACGCGCGCGGAAAAATCTAATCGTCGACCGCGGAATAGAGTATTACCGTTTTATTTTTTTAACTCGATGCTGGCTGGGAAACCCCATAGCAACCATATATCACTAAATAGACCAAGAGTTTGGGATTCGCCTCATTTTTTGATTGAGAAAATTGAATAATATTTAGGCCATCTACTAATACTTAAAAAAAAAAAATTTTCCCCCCAAAAAATCTATTTTTCCCATCAATAAAAAAATAAAATAAAATAGAAATAATATTGTTTGATGTTTATACATCCACCCGACTCTTGTTCTTCAGTTCCCGCCTTTTCCGACCGCGAGGACGTCCAGAACTCGGAGCAGGAGGAGCCACTTCCTCTTCTTCATCACTGGAACTTTTTTTTTTGCCGAGGAAGAAATAAACGCAACTGCTGTGAGGTACTGTCGAAGCAGTCCTGGCTGGAAGCTATTTTAGATGCTTCTTCAATGCATTGGGCACCTGTGTATGCAATCTGAAGGTTCTAGCTATAAAGTAACTATTTTTTAAAATTCGGAGAAGTCAATCGGTCTTCACCCGCTTTAAAAAGCACGATTGGTATATTTCTTACATTAGCTTTAACATCTTTGTCTAGATGTGTCCTAATAGCTGTGTACACTTTAATTCTCACTCCAAACTTTGAAACAACATCTCTTAAGAAATCAGGACCCACACATGTACCAAATGTCTGTGTAATTGCTGCACCATCCATTTCTTGATCTAAGACATAATTGTTCAAAAGAAAATTGACATTGTTCCAAACTAAGCAAGCCATTTGATGAAGACTCACCTGAGAAGGCATCAACCACATTCTGTGAAAAGCCTTGTTCGAGAAGCCAGTCTCCTACTTCACTTGTGCTCCAACTGTCCATGGCACCAAGACGCGTTCGTAAACAAACCAGGAGGAGCTCCCCCTTCAGACTACGCAAAAGACCCCACACACGACCACGCACAAGGCTACACCTACTACCAAGTAATAGACCACGCACAAGAAGACTGCAGATGACCAAGCAAGCACACGCACAAGAACTGCAGCAGGGACTTAATCAGAGTCTGAACCACGTTGGTAATCTAATCAACTGTGGGCGGGGCGAACACACTAAAGGTAAGGGTCGCCAGAAATGAACTGTACGAATGAGTATGGAGATCAATCATCATTGCAAGGACTGCCCGTTTTTCTGCTCATCGTGGAAAAATATGATGAAGCACACTTTTCAGTGTCATTCTGGGACACCAAACTTTTCATTTCAGTGTGGATTTCATGGATGCATCCAAAATTTTAGAACTTATTCAGCTATGGCTTCACATTTGCAGCGAAGGCATCCCAATTGGGACTCAGATTCATTCCATGACCAGGATTTTGACATTGATTCTTTTAATGTATTTCAACCTGAAGAAATTGGAGGGCCCTCTACTGACAGCTCTCCACCTCGTGCAGAAACAATGACCAATTAATTGCTTGCTGCACAGAGGAGCACTGCTTTGTTGCTGTTAACTCTGAAAGAACGTTACCGAGTTACTCAAACAGCAATTGACTATACACTTAGTCAGATTAAACAAACAGTAGTACTTCTAATGGAAGATGTGAAGGAATCAGTGAAGAGAGTTGTGAAAGACAAAGCTGCAATTGATGCTACTGTTATTGATGGCTGTTTTGACGATGTGGACATATTTGAAGGACTTGGTACAGAGCATATGCAGTTAAAATTTTATCAAAAGCACTTCAATCTAGTGGTATGTTATTGGGCTGGTGAGGCAGTAAGAATGGGAAAATTACATTTAATAAGATAGTCATGAATATTACGCATTTTGTAAATTGTGTTGTCAGTATTGTCACTGTGTAAGACTTCAAGCAGTTACATCTTGGACTTCAGGCTATTGTATTTACCTAAAATTTCTCATCATAGCTAAAGCCTTCTCTACAATAATATCATGTACACTCATGTACCACTACATAATTCTTACACCTCTGATAGTGTCTTGTTCACAATGCCCTTCTATCAATAAACTTTTGATATTCTGTCAGGCTTATATACCTCCCACTCAGTTATAGTGAAGGAGTATTCCTACTAATGAGATGTAGGGAAAGAAGAATCCCACCTCCAACTTAGGTTTCCCTCCCCTAAACTACCGTGAAAGACATAAGAACAGTTCAGAAAGTTAATAGATTATTAGTTCTTTTCTTTCCCAAGCCACAACATAAGTGACCGTCCACAGGAAAACCGGGCACAACGCAACGTCCGTAAATATCTAGAAAAGATCGATCGATTTCTTAAAAATGTATTGTTTCAAGCCGACGGAAGGGAATGGTTAGGTCTATTATAGTGAGAACGACTTAAGCTACGACGATAAAACTTGGAGAACTCAATATCTGGACATCGACAACTCTGTAAGTGCAAAAAAAAAATTTTCCCGAAGGGTGCCGCATTGTGCCCGGTTTTCCTGTAGACGGTCACATATCTGTAATCACGCTAACTCAGTAATTTTTAGGCCATTTGTGGTGGGGGGGTGCATTTTGCTTATTTTGAAAACGGTTGTGCCCTCCTGAAATAGTTTTACCCTTCCTGAAAATATTTAACTTAACCTCTCAATTTTTGAAAGTTTCAATTTGCCTCAAAACAATCCCTGCTGACTAACTTAACATCTGTTTTCTAGGAACCTATCACGGTATCCCTTGGGACTGAGTTGGTACCTGTTCAACATGGCAACAAATGTCACCTAACAGAAAAGCAGTATTCATTTCAATATGTTCCACTTTTGGAAGGATTGCAGTCATTGCTGAGTAAAGAAGAAATACTTGATGAGGTAAATTAAAACTCATTAGTATCATTAGAGTTAGGCTATTGTGGTGAGCTCTATTTGAAAATAAGGACATTTGAACAATTAGTGGATATTTTTGTTGTACAAGTTAAGAATTTGGATAGGGGAGGGGGCAAACCTAGTCATGCTCTCTTACTTTTTCATTTTGTTCATTGCGCTTTGTAAATTGCTTAATATATAGGTACTGCATCAACACAATCGGAGAGATGGATACTTGGCTGATTTTTGTGATGGCCAGTTGTTTCAGGAGCACAATCTCTTTATGTCCAACCCTAATGAACTTCAGCTAGTGGCCTACTTTGATGAGGTTGAAGTATGTAACCCATTGGCAGGACATGCTGGTATTCACAAACTAGGTATGTTTATAATGAATATTTTTACCAAATTTCTAGTAGGAAGAAAGTCTGTTGCTACTAGTTTGCCATACACATGTGCATACATACTCACAACCTTACCTTCTGTTGTTTTGTCGTTTTACTATCCTGTAAAGCCCATCCTACACACATTGTCTACAGGAAAATCAGACACAATGTGACACCCACTAAAACATTTTTTTGTGTGCACACATAGGGTTGTCAGTGTCCAGATATTAAGCTGGCTCTCCAAATTTTACTGCTGTAGCTTTAGCCATTCCCTATATAGCAGATATGATTGTTTCCTCCCATAGGCTTATTTAATACATTTAAAAAATTCAATTAATTTTTCCCTGATGTTTATGCACACCTTATTGCGCCATATTTTCCCGTTGACGATTACATATATACACACATCCTTACTTTTTGTAGTTATTATTTTGTTATCCTCACTCACCCCAACACACACTCACGCACGCACACACACACACACACACATTCACTCACCCACAAATCTCATCCTTATCTTCTGTTGTTACTTTGCAATCCTCTAACCACACACACATACATGATACATAAAGAAACACACTTTCTCCTTACAAAAAATCTGAAACATTATAATCTGTGTATTGTAGGCTTGTTTTACTACATGCTTGTAAACCTTCGGCCAGAACTCAGATCCACTCATCGTGCAATTCACTTAATTGCATGTGTTGAGTGTCCTGTTTTATACAAATTTGGATTTGAAAAGGTGCTTGCTCCATTTATTGAAGATGTGAATAGATTGAGCTCAGTAAGTTATGTTCATGAAATATCTGCCCATGTAAGATTGTATTATTTAAAGAATGGAATTACAGTCAATGTTGGTGAACGCAGTCATCACTTCTATGGGACAGTTCTTGTGGTACTTGCAGACACTCTGGCAGCACATCAGCTGGGCGGGTTCAAGGTCGGTGTTGGTTTCGCACTTCGAGTATGTCGGGATTGTATGGCTACGAAAGACATGATACAAGACAAGGTAACTTTTTGTATTTTTTTTCTCACATGTTTGGCTCTCGAGCCTTATCATTGGGTTTGTTTGTTTTTTTGTTTTTTTTATTTTATGAAATTGGGTAAAACAAACATGATTGCTTTTTCCAGGTCTTAATGTTGTCATTAGGTTGGTACATCCTGGAGTTTTAGACAGCATTCCTGTTCTAATAATGTTGAATATGTGTGATTGAATTGAGGGAATGGGGACATCAAACTTATAGAAACCTCTTTTTAAGTTCTATCATGGCATGCTATGCAGCTTATTTGTGTTTTGTTCAGTAATTCGCTACAGAAAATATGTATTAAGTTTTTTTTTTAATGTACCTTACAAAATGGCCTTTTCCCCTTCATTCAGTTACAAGAGTGTCCTAATACCATGAGGATAATTTGTGTGCTATTGGCATCGAGATACATCATGGTGTGTATTATAGAGAATGTTTTGGTTTTTCTTGTTTTTGACAGTTTTTAGAAGAGGAATTCACCCTTCATGATCCAATTACTCATGCCCATTATTGCTCACTGTTAAGTGGACCCTTTGGATCCAGTGATTCCACCACGTATGGCATTAATGGAATTAGTCCACTCACTTCTATCAACGACTTTGAAATAGCAAACTTCCAAATGCCAAAAGATGTAATGCATGTTGTGCTAGAAGGAGTGCTTCCCATGGAGATTAAAAATTTGCTGAATACCTTCATGTTTGAAGATGGACTATTCTCTGTTGAATTTCTTATGAACATGTGCAGAATTGTACTTATGGTCGAGTCGAGGCAAGAAATAAACCACCCAAGCCATTTCAGTCTTCACATCTGCAACTCAAAGGCTACATTTGTCTGGTAACTGTAAGTTAAAAGATAGTAAATAATTTACATTAGCTCATTTTACTTCTAGCCTCGCAAATGTGGACATTTGCAGTTTTGTTGCCATTGATGATAGGTGACAAAGTCCCAAGTGATAATAAAAATTGGGAATGTTATTTACTTCTTCTTGAAGCCGCCAAAATTAGCTTGGCTAGGGTGACATCTAAGGAAGCAAATAACTTACTTAGAGTTCTTATTGAAGAACACCATAGACTCTTCAGGGTTTGCTATCCTGGAGTAACACTGACTCCAAAATTCCACTACATGGTACATTTCCCAAGGCTACTGACGTAGTAAGTTCACGCTAAATTAAAATTGTTCCTAACTTTAATCGTATCTTATGATTGTTAAAATTATGGCGTAATAAGTCATTGTTTTTCAATTCATTTTATTTCTATAAAATTAAGGAACAATAAATGTGGTTTCTTTTATTTTAGTATTGGTCCCATGGTGAACAGCTGGTGCATGCGCATGGAGGCCAAAAATTCCTATTTTAAGCGAGTGGTACAGATTGGCAACTTCAAAAATGTACCGTATTCAGTGGCAAGAAGACACCAGAGGCTGTTGTGTGGATATTTTCAGGGACAGTTTTTTGGTTATGATGATCTTGAATCTGGACCATGTAAGTGTGATTTGGTATTGGTAACATGTATGCCTTTGAGATCTTAACTGATGAATAGCATAAAATATTTCTGATCACATCCTTACTGGAGGCCAAATTGATATTTGAGTGTTTTTCAAAAGTAACATTACAATGAGAGGAGGTCTTAGAAATTCGATCGGTTTGAGGGAGGGTGGGGCACGGTGGGGCGCGGGGGGGGGAGGGGGTTGGGGTGAAAGCTTCTTCTGTTTCCCCAAACCTGGACATTTCCTAACCTTGCTTTGATTGTAGCTTCGCTATACTTTTCTTAGAATAGACAGTAATGATAATTGTACCATTGAAATTTTTTATGAACTGTTTTTGAAGACCATTACTTTGTCTTTTGCAAGAATGCTGAAGTAATTTCATCACAATGTAAGTGTTACAGTCTCCCCTACATGAATGAGCATAATATCTCTGTTTGTTCGGTAGTTTTGGAAGTAAGACCAATCGTTTTTGTGATGTATGACATATGGAATAGGCTGATAATGGCAATTAATGCCCAATGTTTGACACAATTCCAACTGAAGGAGCACAATATTTGAGACTAATAGTACGTCCAAAATTTTTCCAAAACCTGGCAAGTCATCTTCCTGAAATCCAACATGAACATATTCTCTCCGATAATATTTTTCACCATACGCACCAATCCAGTTAGGCCTATAGGTAAAACAAAAAACAAAAAAAAACAAAAAAAAAACAACAAAAAAAAACATGATGCATCACTCACTTATAAATTCTATTTGATATGGTACATAATGTGTAAAAACAACATTATTTCCCAAAAGCAATACTCTTTTTCCTTTACATAATCACTCACCAATGTTATTTAACACATCATTTTCCAACCCACCTTAAATGAATAAAAAAAAAAAAAGTCACCTTGATATGAGAATGTCTGGGTCAGTGCCTGACAACTCCTCCAAGATTTTTTGACACAAGGCATCCGCTGATAATTTGTTGATAGCATCTTCTTTGTCTGAGTAATAAGTACACAAGGGTATTAATTAGTATTATTCATCACCCAAAAGGTCTAAAGAACTGCACACGTTCCAATTATAGCACACTCAAAACTTCTATTTGTAGCCACTGCAACCGTAGTGGACTCTTGACATCACCTAGGAAATGTATCTCAAACATTACTTAGTATTCTCACCCACCTCCAAACACTAAGTCACACATTTTCCACTTCTACACAACATATCTTAAGGGGAGTTGAACAGTTCATGAAAGGTGCATAGGTTTCGGAAATCCAAGTTCTATTACGAAGTGGGGGTACAATCAATCTCGAAACAATTTATCAACGTTTTCTTACCCCTGTATCTACTTCAGTTTAGTTTTGTCCACTCACTTGTCATTTTAACAGTATTCAAAATTTGAAACAACAATTATGAAGTCAATTTGACATACTTGATATAAAATAGCATTTGTTTGTCGCATTAAAACTATTAAGATGTAAAAATAACGAAGTCTTTGTAATTACATAAATGCTTTGTACATTTAACATCACTATGTTAATGCAGCACTATGTAGTTTTAACAAACTTTGTTAATATAACAAACCATTTTTTTCTGTGCAACCTTACTAGTGTGCTTACTAAGAGCCTCAGTGTGATGCCATAAAAGTTTTTGCCAAACTGTGCGAGTACTTTGTTATTTTTAAGTCGGGAACAGCTCCTTAGCGTCTAATTTATGCTTTCCCAATAGCCTAGAGCGTACTCTATCGTTCGATAATACTGTCCCCGAGGCAATCTTCAAACGTTCGTCTTCTTTCTCCCGCTTAGTGTCACCCTCTCACCAAGCAATCAATCCTCTGTGTCTCGCATGCGCCCGTGACCGCATTACGTAAGGCGCAATTAAAATTTTTGTTCGCGTGTAATCGGTTAAGCAATATGGCTCGTAGAGTCTTCATTCCCTCTGGAACCTTGATACTGATGCCAGCTACATGTAGGGACTGAAACATCTCCACTACTGGCTTTAGTAAACTCTTCATTGATGGCTTAGGTCCAAACCAGACACAACAAAGAATCATGTTTTCTTTATTCATACGAATGCTAAGTGGAAGATTATTGACCACTAAATACACAGGCCAGAGACTCTCTATTGATGATTTAAAAACTGCAACACCATCTGTGGATATCGTAATTCCTAAATGTTCCTTATAGTTAAAGAACTCGCCATTTTGCTTCATGCGCTTCACAGCATCCCCATTCCAAATATCAGAAACACTGTTGTTGCTAATAGCACTACTCATGGGGTAGTCCAGGTCATCCCAGTGATCTAAACATTAAATGAACCACATTATGACAATAGTACACGGTAATGTATTAAAAGTTTAATTATTGGGACATTTAATAACCTTCAATAGTGGCATGGCCCACACATTGGGCCTAATATTAAAGTTAAATTACTTTTACACATATATATTAAAATACCTTGACTATCTCACTTAGTGCGCTAATTGTATACATGATACTGCTCGGGTAATGTGACATGTTAGTTACAGAATTAATTTGGCTCCAAGAATTTCTAATAACTGGTGTCTAGTACTGTATATTAACAGCTAGGTATCATTGGTCAACTTACTTAGAACAATTGTTTTCAAAGCTTTATCCACTGGTATTTGAATTATATGACCATCTTTTTGTGGCAAGATTTCTCCCTGTTCAGTGTGGTCTCACATTCAGCTCAAGTACGGATTTTCTTGTAATCTGAAGAAAAATGCTTAAAACATTTCTTCAACTTATATAAATTAGATGAAGAGAATTCGGTGAGGGGCAAAAATGCTGAAATAAATTCAGAAGGTCCTCAATTGCTGAATTAGATAACTTGTTATGAATAGCGTATGTCATTATACAACAATAAGCTGCAGCGGTAGAGAGATTAGCACCTGAATATACAGGGTTTAGCATATCCTGTGGAATAAATTCCTCTTCCAAAAGCTCATTGTGTACATCATTCATGTCATAGCCAGTAATGGCTTGTTCATCATTCACAGTTTGGCTGTGATGCATCCCCTCGTCTTCATCATCACTGCTTAATATACTTGAACCTGAGTCATCTGTGATTTGACCGATATCACCATGAATACTTGTCTCAGCCAAGTCATTTTCATCACTACTGCCAATGTCATCACTTGCACGAGTTTCACTGTTGGGTTCATTTTCAATGCAACCTCTGTCTGTACCAGTATCCACTTCAGTTCCTACTCTTTTCAGAGATCTAGAATAATTAGAAGTAGTTATTTATCATGCTGGAAGCTATTGATAATGGAATGATATACAGTGCTTCCAGCCTGAAAAGCAAAAATTTTTGAGTAATGTGTATGTTTTTCTTTACCTGATGAGCTACTAAGTTGTTGTTGTTTTTGCATGGTTATATGCTAGTGCACAGCTGTTACGTTCATAGAAAAAGTTACGGTTAATTGTTACCACGTAGGGAACTTCCGGTATACTCATGAATATATTCATATTTCTTACCAGAAGTCCACCAAAATTATGTTTATCATTCGTGTTATTTCATACCAGTACCAAGTTTGGTACTTTCTATTGAATGCTAAACCAATATTGACCTTTAAAGATTCATTCCAAATCAACCACGCAATTCAAACGGGTTACATAAGCTACTGAGCAGTACCCTTTACCACAAAGGTCAACCTCGTGGATTCCCTTTGATAAGATAGCCGCAAGTTTGTGGCTGTTTACTTAGCAGCAGGAAGTGCTTCAGACATCAGAGTAGAGGTGAGCAGGTAGCTTAAACATGTAATTATAGAAACATCAACATTAGAAAATGCTACTTATTTTTGTGTTCACAAAAAATGACATTTAAAAATGGCTAGTTTCATGGATTATCACCAGGAACAGCTACAAAAACATTGTAGAATACCGTATTTCCTTGAATAGCTCGCGCACCCCGAATAACTCGCGCCCTCGAATAAGCCGCTACCTGCTATTGCGTCTCAACTTATTAACTCGCGCACCTCGAATAAGGCGCGCACTGGACGACGACCCTTTACCAAATAATTAATAGGCACCAGTAAATTGGTTTTTCTACTCATTTGTATTGGACCATGTCAGATAGTGAACAGTGTGTGTCAAATAAGTTATTGCCTTCAGCTTCTATGGAGACCCCACCACCTGCACGAAGGAAGTTGGCATCTTATGATGCAAAATTTAAGCTCAATGTAATTACATATGCAGAAAATCATACTAACAGGAAAGCAAGTAAAAAGTTTGGAGTGGGAGAGAGTAGTGTTCGTGACTGGATGAAGAGAAAGGACAAGCTTGCTCAAGTCCCAACGAAGGCTCGGCGACTTCCAGGTGGTGGAAGAAAGGCGCATGCGCCTGAAATGGAGGAGGAGTTAACAGCCTGGATTGACAATCAGCGATCCAATCACCTCAGAGTTACGCGAAGCAGTATTCAGAGGAAAGCCCTGGAGCTTTACAGTGGTGATGGTGACTTCTCTGCTAGCCAGGGGTGGGTTGAGAATTTTCTTAGGAGAAATGGCTTCTCTTTACGTCGCAGGACCACTGTTAGCCAGAGATTGCCACAGGATTTGATCCCCAAAGTTTCGTCATTTATTTTAAGGGTGAGAAAGTCGAGACAGGAGCATCAGTACCCTTTATCTGCCATAGGAAATATGGACGAAACTCCACTTTGGTTGGATATGCCAGGGGACACAACAGTGGCTCGAGTGGGTGAGCGTACTGTGTCTGTTCGAACCACTGGACATGACAAGGGTCGCTTTACAGTCATCCTTGCCGCAATGGCTGATGGAAGGAAGTTGAAACCTTTTATTGTATTTAAGGGAATTCGGCCAATTCCTGAATTGGTAAAGATCCCAGGAGTTGTTGTTTACCTTAGTAGGAATGGCTGGATGAATGAAACCCTGACAGTCCAGTGGGTAGACTCTGTGTGGGGACATCTTAGTTTCAGCCGGAGACTCCTAGTCTGGGATGCATTTAGGTAATCTACACACAAATCACAATATTATAATAAAGTCTTAAAATTAAAAATGGTTACCACGTACAATAAATGAGTTCTAATTATGGTACACTATTTGTTATAACAGGTGTCATATGACTGAAACAGTGAGGACTCACGTAGCCAGCCTGAGGACAGATGCATGCTTAATCCCAGGGGGTCTCACCAGTCATCTTCAGCCAGCAGATATATCATGGAATAAGCCTTTCAAATCAGCTTATCGAGATCTGTACAATGAGTGGATGTCCTCAGGCGAAAAGTCATTCACAAGCTCAGGCAATCTTAGGGCTCCTGATAAAGTTACCTGTGTGGAATGGGTCAAGAAGGCTTGGAGCACTGTCACTACTGATGTCATTGTCAATTCTTTTAAAGCTTGTGGTATTAGTAGCAGCATTGATGGCTCTGAGGATAGTTCAATCCATTGTCTCAAGCCAAGTGGAGTTGCACATAGCGCTTTGGCCGCCATCCAAAGTGCAACAGCCAGCCAGAACAGCAACTCAGTGTTGGACGAGGAGGATCCTTTTGCTGATTGCGATATGGAAGAAGACCCTACTACCATTGACGATGAATAGTCGTAACTTTAGTAAATGACTTCTCTTAGCTACGGCAAAATCAATATAAACTTTCGTTTGTCGTTAACTGTATGCTACAAACAATAGGCTATTCACTTTTTTAGGGGTGGGCGGGGGAGCCCGCTATGCTGGACACTGCGCATGCTCGAAGTAGCACCACACCCAATTATAAGTGATGCTGACTAGCTAAAATAAATAAGCCGCGCCCTTGTTTAACTCGCGCCCTCGAATAACTCGCTACCCGATGCCGTGCCTTAAAAAAATAACTCGCGCGCGAGCTATTTGAGTGAATACGGTATGTAGGAACAGGCTTAACAAAGCCAAGGGGAGACAACAGCCAGTATATTCCTGCAAAGAACATGTAGCAGATCTTGTTGGCTATACTGGAGTCCAGAATATATCCACTAATGACAGTAACATCTTCCCCCAGTTGTACTGCAATCCCTGCCATTCCAGACTTAATCGAGCCCAGCGTGCTACAAATGATGGAGTTCCTTTTCCTTCCATCTCTGCAATGGAGTGGTCACCACACCCAGGAGGACTTGTAAGTAGAAATTACAGTATTAAAATAATGGTTTGGGGGGAAAATGAATTAAAAGAAAAAAAGAAAAAAAGAAATAAATTATCAAGTTATAGGATACCTTCACCACACATTGTCTGGGTTACTACCAAATCCCTCCCTAATCTCTCCAAAAATTCCCTTATTCCCACCACCAAATGGGGGGAAATAAACTCTGAATATTGTGGCTAAGCCCATTAATCAAGCAAAAGGTCACCAGCAGCTACTTCAAAGATTCATAGTAATTAAATAATAATAATAATAATAATAACCTGTTAAAATCTTCTTGCTAACATCACCCCTTCCTCTGATCATTCTGTGCTTCCCAAACCTAGGAGGAGAGGGGGAGGGTTAAATGAACAATCTGGAATGAACAGATAAATATGATATCACAATTTTAAATGATTGACAGGTCTGCTTACACTTTCAACAAATGGCAAAGGGTGGTGGGCGCAATTTGAAGGCAACGAAATGTAGAGGAAGACCTGCAGGGGAGACACCAAGAGCTGTAATAGATTACATTTGGTCTATAGCTCCAACAAGTCCACTACAGTATGACGACCTGCAGTTTCTTTCCTCACCTATGTTGAAGAAGCTGCTCTGCAGTAGCATTCCGGCCAGTAGAGCTCTCTTGCGACCACACAGTGTGTTCAAGTTGCTGCTGCCAAGTTATTCAAGCCTCATGCTTGCTGAAATGCCCTCTCTGTAGCGATCACACACTCAGTAGTCAAACAATTCATCCTCCTTCATCTCTCTTCATGTCATTGATGAATGACCTTCTGGTGAAGTGCATAAAGGGATGTGGTGGTGCAGTGAGGCTACAAGATTATAGTCAGCATTGCGAGAGCAACTGCAGTAATTTTAGAGAAAACCTCAACTCCCCATCTAAGATTACCTTGAAGGACGTGTTGGCTAAACCTTCTTCATCTCCTGCAACCCCAGTAGAAGTTAAGGCAGCACATTCTTTTGTGAAGCGCCTTATGACCCAACAAGAAGGTTCCTCCTCATCTCAACCTGTGATACGAATAGGAAGCCGTGGCCAGGTATGTTTACCGCTCTCAGTTATAATTAGCTGTGAATATTGTATATTTGAACTGGGCTAGGGCTAGCCTATTACCTTGGTGCAAGTCCCAGCTGGCAGAGTTGAAACCAGGGGCCTGCACCAAGACTGTTCATAGACGAACAAAAATGCTGAGCACAGTACGGGAAATAGCCAGCGGTGGTGACAGCACTTCACAGATTGGCGCTGAAATCCAGGCATTATCCAGAGTGGAGAGATAGAGTCTTCTTCAGCAAGCACAGTTGCCAATCACAGTGCCAGTTAAGGACGCTCTGGCCATGAAAGCAGACCTGGCTATGCCCTGGAATAAATTACGGGTACTGAGAAGGTAATGCAAGTGATAAGTACACACTTAACTTACCAGATCTATATTCGTAGATGGTTTAAATCTTTCAACGTCTCCATAGCCAGTGAGCGCCAGCAGAGGAAGATAGCGAAGGAAATTGTAGGGGAGAACTTGATAGCAGAACGAGGTGCCTTTAGCTTCTGTGAGCAGAACAAGGACGAAGTAGTAGTATGGGAAGTTCCCTTCGTGTATTGTCCCAACCTCATTGCTGCTATAGCGGAAATAGTGGACAAACACGATAGGTACTATACTTGGTACTTATAGAAAGAAATATTATTTGCTAATAAGGGCCATTTCCATAACGTTAACCTCAAATGTGATTAGATTTCCATGTTGAAACTATAATTGTCACAAAAATGTATTTTTCATTAAGATCTAGTTCTGGTTTGACATGGCACAATGGTGCCATATTTTCTAATGAGATTTGGGTCAAGCTAGGTGGTGACAAGGGAAGTGGAAGTTTTAAGCTGAACCTTCAGCTGGTCAACACTTTCCACCCGAATTCCATGAAAGGGACGGCTCTACTCTCTGCTTTTAAGGCTGGAGATACTGTCACAAATCTCCACACGGCCCTGGACATGTACAGGGAACATGTCATAGAAGCCCAGGGGATGCAAATCAAGTACAAAAATCCAACCAACCCATCAATTAGTTGTATAATTACAGAAAACGTACCTGTTTTTAGGAATTGTACTGTCAGAATGTTCTTGTCTGGTGACTGCAGGATGTATGGTCTCAGTGGTGCTAGTGGTATGTGCTTTAAAAATAAATGACCAAAATTCAATAAATAAATTATGTATAAATAATTATATATATATATATATATACTCCTTTCTGCAAACGGCTCACCTCTAGGTCGACACAATTGCTTGTGGTGTCTAATACCGAGCTCTAAGTTGGCTGAACCACTTGCTCAGAGAGGATCATTCCCTGCACAATCCTAGGAGTCACTTCAGGCTGACCATAGTAGATTCACCTCACAAGGCCATGGGAATCCATAGGCGTATCCGCCATTTCTAAAGTGGTCAGGCCAGGAAGTAGGTGTGGTTAATAAGAAATGGGTGTGTCTAGAAAATGATGTTACTTTTTTTTACCTGCTTTTACTTTTTTTAATTTGATGAATTTAATACATTTAAACAAATTGATAAAAACTGTTAGCACTCAAAATGTACCAAATACCTCCTGACGACGCTCATTAACACTCACAAATTCATTAGCAACTTCACATAAGTTAAGCTTGTCTGTATGATCCTTGTGGACATGCAATACCATCAAATTGTTAAGTCTTTGTTGCGTCATTGTAGAGCGAAGATATGTTTTAACACGCCGCATACAACTGAAAGATCTTTCACTTGTGCTGTTAGTGGCTGGCATAACCAACAAAAGTTTGGTGACTATTATCACTTGATACATTAATTGTTTCTCTGCAGGTGAAAGATTTCGCAAATATTTAATAACATCCGTGATGTCACTAACTTCACCAGAAAAATTTGCTACCAAGGTGCGGAATTGATCGGCAAGATTGGCTTCACTCAAGTCATCTCCATAAATTTCCAGAACCTTTTTCATCTCTTCAGAATAATCTTTCTCTTTGAAAACTTGTAATAAAAGATTTTGCAAACAGCAGTATGCCCTGTACCCAGGTTGGTTAAACCTTGTATCTATGGCCTGTAACAATAGATCAAGGGCTTCATAATATTTTCTTTTATACATATCCTTAGGAGTTAAATCGTACTCAGGTGGAGCCTCTCCTTGCTCAAAACGCTTTGGTGTTTTTCTCCTTCGGGGTAGCACTGGATCGTTAACATCTACATTAGATTGCTTAGATAGCACAATTTCCCAGAAAGCACTAAAGTTATCTTCAGTTCTCATGCTTTTTAAAACTTTAGTGACTTTTTTTGCTACTGTTTGACCTACTGCCGCAGATAATTCCTTTTTCTGTAGAGTTTTACTCAAGTTGTCTGTTGAACGAAGTAAGTTTTCACTAAGAACGAGGCCAAAAAAAAATTCAAAAAGTTCCATTTGACTGGCTACTCCTCTTATCCGAGCAATCATTTCAGTGTTATGAACTAAACTTACAGCTTCTTCCCACAAATCCTGTAGCACTGAGTAATTAGAGAGAATACTTTTCATACTGTCAGCCCTAACAGTCCATCTGGTAGGACAGAGCACTCTTATACCTGGGTTTCCGGGTGTAATATCTTCCTTCATTTTTCGAAATAAACTATCTCTTCTTGGTGAATCCTTGATCAATTTAGTAACTTCACAGGTAGTATCCAAAGCTCTTTTCATGGTTTGTGAATGTTTCATGGTGTCAGAAACAGCCAAATTTAAGCTGTGCCCATAACAGTGGGTATAAAATGCAGTAGGCTGTTGCTCCAGTATTACTGTTGATACCCCATTTCTGGATCCAGTCATATTACTAGCCCCATCATAGCACTGACCTCTCATCTTTGTGATTGAAATATTGTGACGTAGCAGGCAATCCTTCACCACTCTCACCAGTGACTTTGATTCAATATTTTCTACTTCGTATAAGCCCAGAAACTCTTCGTGAACTTCAAGTTGATTATCAACCCATCGAAGTACAATTACCACCTGTTTCAAACAATTTCCATAAAACTATTTTAATATTTCTATAATTATACAAAAAATCTTACCTGTTCTTTGTTTGTTATATCAGCACACTCATCAATCATCAGTGAGAAGAATTCAGTTTCCTGAATTTCTTGCAATATTTTCCTCAAAACCATTGTAGCCATTACTTTCAACATTTCATTTTGGTTAACTGGGACATAAATATCTCTCGCTCATTTTTTTCATCCATTCTTGGCACTAGATTAAAAAAATTAAACCCTAATATTATCTTACTATACACAATTTATTGGTCTAAATGATATGTCTTTAGCTAACTATAACCTCCATGATAGTCTGAGTAGTTGAATATAGAGTAATAAAGACGTAACATTACCTTAGAATCACTCTCACTAATAAGCATCATTAACTGCATCAAGTTTCCCTCTTTTTCTTCGTGACATCTTAGAGCACATCCTTGTCTTGCCAAAAAACGTAGGCTGCTCAAAACTTTTAACCGATTGCCGGCCAAATACCCGATATTGGGTACGCACTAGTAACGCACGCGAAGCGCCAAATACCCGATTTAGGGTACAAGAAGCGGGGTTAATAAGTTTAGCTTACAGCTGCCTACAACCCACCACTGTGCTGTGTTTGGAATTCCTGTGGTTTCTACTGTAGAGTAAGTATCTTATCAGCATATCTAAAGGGGGGGTTACCATAAAACATTAAATAGATATTTACAGTTAAGTATAGTACTCAATGAGTAGGTAGGTACAAATAATATGGGGTTTTCAAATGTAATAAAAACAAACTTTAAAAAAAATCTAGGTCTAAAATGGCATCAAGAATATTAAGTGCAGAAGAAGTTCTTTCATTTATTGTTGATGATGATGATTTTGATGATGATACTGACCCAAATGAGCCTATAGCAGATGGAAGTGACGAAGAGTTTGAATGTATAGAGGACACAGAAGAGGTGGAAAGTATAGAAGGTAATGAATTGGAGTATTATGAGAGTATTTATTAGGTATACATTGTCTACACATAATAGAATGTGACACTGAATCAACTGATGATGATGACACAACAATCCAAATAAATGATATGGTCTCTCCCATCACTTCTCCTGCTGCTGTAAAAACGTCCTCATTTGATACATCATGGAGTGACAAGCTTACTCCATATAAAATTAAAGATTTTTGTGGAGATGTTGGTCCTACTGTGCCAATTCCCAAGACCCCGTTGGAAATATTTCAGCTGTTTTTCACTCCTGAGTGCTTGAAACACATAGTGGTAGAGTCCAATCGATATGCTAAGGAAGTTATGACGGCAGAGCAGTATGATACATGGATACCTCTGGATGTTGCTGATGTAAAAGCCTTCTTTGGCTTTCATATTCTGATGGGTCTGAACAAGCTTCCTTCAGTAGATGATTACTGGAAACAGTCCCCCATTTATCATTACTCTCCAATAGCAGATAAGATATCCAGAAATCGCTACAGAGAAATTATCCGTTATCTTCATTTTGCCGATAACTCTAAGCTAGCTCCACGAGGAAGTGAAGGATATGATCGTTTGGGTAAAATCCGGCCTTTGTTAGAGCTGATCCAGTCTCGCTGTGCTGCCATATACAAACCATCAAAGCACTTAGCAATAGACGAGGCAATGATAAAGTTCCAGGGCAGATCTAGTCTCAAACAATATATGCCCCAAAAACCCATAAAAAGAGGAATAAAGGTGTGGGTCTTGGCTGATAGCAGTAATGGCTACTTTAGTCGATTGGAAGTATATACTGGTCACAAGGATAGAGTGGAGCATGGTCTTGGAGCTAGAGTGGTGAAGGATCTGTCCCATGATTTTCATGGAAAGTGGCACCACCTTTATTTTGACAATTATTTTACATCTAAGCAACTGCTTTGTGATCTGGAGTCTGTTGGAACATATGGGTGTGGAACTGCCAGAAGAGACAGATTGGGATTTCCTAAGGAATTAAAAAATCTGAAGTTCAAACAACGGTAAGTAAATACAAATGTACTAAATTAGCTTATTACTTTCAATATATCACAGGGGTCAAAATACAACAGTACAGTCTGATAATGTAATAGCATCGGCATGGTTGGATAGGAAAATTGTGAACGTGATGGCTACAGGCTATGATCCTACCGAAGTTGATACAGTTCTTCGTCGCCAGAAAGATGGGAGTCGAAAGGAAATTTCTTGTCCAGTATCTGTTGCAGAGTATAACAAGTACATGGGTGGAGTGGATCGTGGTGATCAACTTCGTGGATATCATCAATGTAATTTTAGAAGTCGTAAATTTTACAAGTATATCGCCCGTTTTCTGTTTGGAGTAGCCGTTACAAATTCTTTTGTCTTGTATAAAATGAATAATTCTGGCCAAAAACATCACATCAAATACTTCAGAGAAAAATTAGCCCTTCAACTTACCGAGGATTACTGTACTAGACACAAAGCAGGGAGGTGTGGGGGACAGTATCTTCCTAGATTGACAGTGCAACACTTTCCAAGGAAATATGAGGCCATGACTGGAACTGAAAGAAAACGAGGAAAATGCACTTTGTGTCTCAAGAAGAAGCAACGACGGAATACTCAATGGTTCTGCACTGAATGCAAGGTTTGGCTGTGCCATACTGGAGAATCCAATGACTGCTTTCTTGAGTGGCATAGTCTCCCAGAAACTGAGCCCTAAAAAAACACAACTATCATTCCTATAGCACTCAATGTTTTTTTTTTGTTGTTGGTATTTCAGTATGTAAATTATTATTATCCATCACTTATATAATTCTATATCTCAACTAAACAAACTGAACTTACTTAGAAGTAGCTTGGAGTAGTTATACTGGTCTAACAAAGGCACTGAAGTTTTGAAACTGCGTTTTGTTGACATCCAGCAGTTGTGCGTAGCAACTGAAAGTAGAATTTTCGAAATGCCATAGGCTATTTCTTCTCTGGTAGCGATCGAACATATCAGCGCTAGACAAAATTGTCGTAAACGTAACGAGAAAGCCTTTACCTATCGTTGAACTGTACAAGCCGAAGGACAGCGAGCCTTAGTTTTCTCGGTAGAGAGCTTCGACTGACTCAACTTCATAAGGGCTGTTTCCGGCGGAAAAGAATTCGGCGTTACGCGTTCGCGGTTTGGCAATTAAATACGGCCGACAATCGGTTAATAGGCAATGCTGATTTTTGGCCTTCTCCACAGCAAGATTTCGACATAGCATTTCACCTACATTGGAAGTTGTCGCTGGCAAAGTAAAAAGAGCATCTACAGCAATCTTGTGACAGGAGCTCTTTTCATGCTGGCGAAAGCCAATGGTTCCATATTTCCAATTGCAGAAACCCTTGTAGAGCTGTTAATATGTATTTATGTACAGTGAAAAATAATCATAGCTAGGTATATATTTTCAATGACTTACAAATGCACCATCACTTGCCCCTATAGTTGAACTTGAAATATACTTCGTCTTCAATGCTTTGCAACAATAGTGGCAGAGAACTTGGTCGTTTGCTTCATTGTAATGCAACCAACTGGAACCAACTGACCTGAAAAGACCGATGGACTGGCTTCTTTTTCCAAAATAACCGTGGAGGAAACTTGAACCTTGTTGGTTGGTGTGGTTGATCAGGAAAGTTAAGGAGTTCCGGATTAGCGGGCAGTACTTCCGTTGTTGAGGTAGAGACTGTGGTAGTCCCTGACGTAGGCTTAGAGATTGTGACAGTCCCGGTAGTTGACATAGTGACAGTGGTAGTCCTTGAGGTTAAGAAACGCTCCATTTCATTTAGCCGCTTTGCCCGACGATTCTTTCCATTTCGCTAACGGTGCTCATATTGTTCATGCGCATGCGCACATTTTTTTTTCTCAAAAAGTGGTCCGGCCATGGCCGGAGTGGCCGGACCGTCGGATACGCCTCTGGAATCTGAAACAAGCAAAGAATTATAACAACGTCATTAAAAATGTATTGTTTCAAGCCGACGGAAGGGAACGGTTAGGTCTATTACAGTAAGCTAAGACGATAAAACTTGGAGAGCTCAATATCTGGATGCCGACAACTCTGTAAGTGCAAAAAAAAATTTCGAAGGGTGCCGCGTTGTGCCCGGTTTTCCTGTAGACGGTCACAAATATTGATAACTAAAACAGGTCTGCATACCTGGCCTTCATGTCTCTCTCGGCATTTTTAATCGTCTTTGGACCTTGTTGGAAGAGGCCTGCTCTGAGCTTGACTTCAACCTGGCCAAGGTCACTGTTGACAACGGCGACAATTCCTCAGCCTTCAATAAGTTGAGTGGCATGCAAGTTGAGTTGGAAACTCAACGTAAGTATGCAGAAGTAATAAAGGAAATAATTACCTTTTACACTCTCACTATGGATGGTGCTGGTGACATTTGTGGCAGTTTGAAGGAGGATTTGGGCAATACTCAACAGTTCATCAGTGACAAGGTACCTAATATTATTATACACACATCTGGTAATGCTCTCATAAAACAGGCTACAGAAATCTCTGATTTTGAACACACCTTGAAGAAGAAGTTCGACTTCTCCAACGGCACAATCTACAGCTCACTAGACAAGAGCTTCCAGGCACTGAGGGTGAAGCGACAGGCCTATCAAGGAGGTACCTTCATTGGCAATCACGTTCATAAATTACTCAAGGTAGACATGTACTAATTTGATACCCACCTTGACTCATTTTGATTGATGACTCTAGTCTAAGAGCATTACCTTCGTGACCAGTAGTTTGCGACAAGTTGCTTCGTCCTATCCACCAATACAAGAAGGAGCCAACCAGGTCGCAACAAAGTTTGCCGCTGCATTCACTCTTTTTGGCAAGTGTCATCGAGGGTATAATTCCTCTCGCTACATGTCAGATAAGGACATGGATAAGCTCGGTAATAGTTATGTTTTGGTTTGATACACTTACTCTATATCCTTTATGTCCTATCAGAGACAAACATCCTCAAGTTTATGAAGTTTTATAGAAAGAATTTTCCTCACGCTACAGTGCTCCCCAAAATACACATTCTTGAGGATCATGTTATCCCCTGGGTTAAATGGTGGCGACTTGGTGCTGATGGGAAAGCAAGGCGCAGAGTCAATCCATGCCCATATAATGAAACAAGAAAGGATCCACCAAGGAATACCAGATTCAGTAGACAGGTTGAAATACATCATGAAAGAACATATTCTGGAGTCAGACCCATCACTAACCTGCCTCAGACCTGCTCCAAAGAAGAGAAAACTACAGTCTGATTCTTCAGAAGACACCACCAGTGGCAGTGACAGTGATTCTGATCTTTAATTTGACATATTCTGTGTGTATGCAATGATTGCTTGTTCCTCGCGGTCTCGATGTATCTGTTGTTTTTTCGCTCTAAAAAAATAGTAGTGTCTTGGAATATATTTTAATAGCCAAGAAATACTTTAACTCGCGCAAACCAATTCTTCTGAAGCACTTCCATAGATCTCCAGTGAACAAATCAACTAGTTCAGTGGCAGACAACTTAGCACCGCCGCGGCACTTCAGAATTCTTAGCTTTTTTTTTTAAACCGCTCAAGTGAACTTCGCTTTGGTGATTCCCCTCATTCACGTGAGTTGCTGCCTTACGTAACTCATTCAAATGGGATAGCATTCCATAGTTTATTGGTTGCTACCGTGGTTGTTAAGGAAATTTGAGCCAGGAAATTATTTTGGGGGGTGCGACTAAATGTCCGTGGTTAGCTATGAACGTAACTGCTGTGAGTGTTATGTTAATGTAGTTACTCATCAAAAATTGTTGCGGTTTTGTGGTCTCAATTTTTTACACCTTGAAATTAATCAAGTTATTCTTTTTCAAAAAATTATGAAAAAGAGCAATTTTATATTTACATCTTTCTTACTCACTGGAAGCACGCATATAAACCAAACAAACCAAATAAAACTATGTGTTATAATTATTAGGATCAATATTTATTGCGGTTAAAAGCTTCCGCAACACATTCACATAAACTTTCTATTACACCAGATGAAGATCATAAATACAAAGAAAGAAATTCATACCTGCGTAGTGGCGCAACACCCTGACTGAGAGATCTCTTCCTTTGCTGCCATAATGTGGTTCTTGGAACTTCAGCATTAGGATTTAGCAGATACTTCTTGTAAGGACCTCTCAATGCCATTTTCAAACTGGTGCTCACTATTTGAAGCAGGTGAATAGTTTTTCCAATTAACACCCTTTATTTCGTAAGATGATACAGACCTTGCCACATGTACTGTGTTCTTTTTAGAATATATATACCAAGATGTCTTGTAGCAGCAGTGAAAGTGGATCAGAGCAACCTTCCCAAGTTCAAGCAAAAAGAACAAAAAGAATGCCGAATAAGTTTAAAGATTTTTCTGTTCAGGAATTGGAGATTCCACAAAGTCGTAAGTTCAATCAACTAGCTTGCCAGCTACGTGATGAGTTACAATAACTTTTTAGATGAAATATTGCATTTTGTTGGCTTATAGAAAAACTAACTGTTAAATGCTCCCAGACTGGGAAAATATATCGAACCCAAGTCAAGGACATTTTAAAAAATGACATGACCCCTCTAGTAGAAGGCGATTTTGTGAAAGGATCCAGCCTTGTGTTGGAATTCCATGGAAAGCCTTACCCTGTGGAGTTCATAAGCTTCAACAGTAAGTTTATACTCATATGTTTTATAGTAATAGTCATATGTAGAAAAATATATTCAAGATGATAAAGGTAAAGAAAAAGAATAGGCCCAGAAGAGAAAGAATGTACTGGAAGCTGCTAGAAATGAGGTAAAATAAAACAATTGAGATATAATTTTAATAGGATATTAAGTGATTATAAAATGCTTTCAGGTTATGACAACTAATAAGGATTCCAAAAGAAGGAAGCGCAACACTGTGGAAGACAATACTGAGGTACATAATGCTTACTTACGACAAATGCTAACCTATTGTTAACAGCTTATTTAAGAAATAAATGTATTTGATTCAGAGGGCTGCTTTTCCTTCTTTTTTTTCCTTTTCTTTCTTTCATTTGTTGCCTTTCTTTTTTTTCCTTTCATTTTTTGTAGCAAATATTTAAGAAAATTTTTGATCAGTATAACTTAACCAATGTTTCAGTGATTCAGCATAAATACTTTGCCAGTATAATCTTTACTCATACTCTAAAAGTCTTAAAAAGTTGTTAAAATAAATCTTAATAATATGCAGGATGACAGCAATGATGAGGACGTTTGGAGGATGACCCCGTAATGACACATTACGACACCATGGAGGTATTACATTGCATGCAATAAGCAATTTTACCAAAATTTAGCTTTGATTCCACACAAACTATAACAGTAAAGGGCAGCTTTGGGCATTAAAATTATTCTTTTATATAAGCAATATGTTGTATCCAAAATTATGTGGAACAAGCCATTGTCACTTAAATCTAACGACGAGTATACACTATGTAATGTTTTATTACTGTGTATAGAATGTGCTTATTGCCATTGACAAGAAGTTGGAGTTATTAATTGGCAAAGTGATCAACATCGACAGAAGATTGCAAAGACTTGAGGAATTGCCTTCATCTTCTGAGGTTTGTACACAAGTAGTAGAATTGATTTTCATGTTTTAAGAGGGGCATTAAATAGTATAATAATTTTTTTTTGATGGGAGAACTTGATATGTGACCTACAGGAAAACCGGGCCCCCATAAAAAATTTTTTTTTGCATTTATAAAGTTGTCAGCATTCAAATATTGAGCTCTCCGAGTTTTCTCACCATTTATTACCTAACCGTCCCTTCCACAGGCTTAAACAATAATTTTTTAAGAATTTGATCCATATTTTTTCCAATGTTTACGCTCACCTGGTTTTTCTGTAGAAGTCACATATGTTTTTTAGTTAAGAGGTTCTAACCATCATCCATTTAATGGCTGAATAACAAGTCTTTGAATTTAATATTTTTTCATACTTAGGTTACCAAGGAACCAGCTAAAGAGGACAGCAAATTTATTGTAAGTTAGTAACATACTTATTGCATGTGTCAGACATTAGTGTATATTCATAATTTGAGAGCATGTGGAAACAAGTATGCCTACTCTCGCTACACTACCATTTTGATCGCATACTAGCAATGCACACAAAAATTTCTGATTGCTTTTATCAGTCGAAGCTAAAGATTGTTATGATGTACATGCTACACACAATTACATACACCCACCTCTACATACACACTCACACACTAACATAAACACATACAATATGTATCAAGATTTCCACACACACACACAAAAACAAAACAAAAAACCCTGAATAAAAGTAACTTAAATTTCATGGCAAATAATCAAAACTTTAATTTGGGTAGAACAATGATTGTAGTATTATTATTCTAAAGGTTGATTTATAACGAAAGCATTTTTTTGTTCTAATAATAGATTGATGGAGTTCACCTTAGACGGCTACATGGTCAGACGCCACTGATATACGGTAGGCTACTATTGGATGCTCTTTTTACCAGAAAAGAACAGTCGGATTCAGTTGTTCTAGAATCCTTAAAAAGTAGTAGGCATTGCCTTGCAAAAGAGAAGGTGGATTTGTTGTTTGGTAAGTTATTATCAGGCAAAATATGAATAATATACTTAATGTATGTTATGTAATTTATTTTATTAGATTGTGTCCAACAGCGATTTCGAGATGTTAATCTCAGAGAACTGACAAGGAACTTAAATCAAAAGTGCCGAGATTCAGGAAAACTGAAAGAACTTGGCTGGCTAGATTTTTTGGCCCATTTCTTTGCTAATGGAGTTTGCGTTGTGATGAAGACAAGAGAAAGACAAGCTTACCTCGATCATCTTCTTGACTCCCATTTTCAGCATCAGAGTTGACGGAGTCTGGTCCACCAACCCTGATATAGGGCCTCCTATAGCCCTAGATGTCGTCTCCCTTCTCTCTGCTTGATCCTGAGTCGCTAGAGTCAGCATCAAGCAAGTTTAAAACTTGCACCGCATTGTAACTCTTCCAAAAAATGATTTTGACATTTATTTTTTTTGCATAGTTACCGGGGTCACACGACACGCTCACTTTTTTCCTATGATGTAATACGCATTACCTAAGACTGTACGTAATAGGGAGGCCCCCAGTTGAACTGGCGATTTTATAAAAAATGGAGAAGACAGTTTCTTGGTCGGCAAAGAAGCAGTTGTTTCAATGTGTTATGGAAGGCTACCTAGCTCAAGCAATTTTTCGCTGCTTCTACAAAGCCCTGGAGATGACTGGATCCATAAATGAAGCTGCTGTGAAGAAGGTAACTTTTTTTTAAATTCGACAAGAGAACCAATGTTGTTGTTTTTTGCCGACGAAGAAATAAACGCAACTGCTGCGAGGTACTGTCGAAGCAGTCCTGGCTGAAAGCTATTTTAGATGCTTCTCCAATGCATTGGGCACCTGTGTATGCAATGTGAAGGTTCTAGCTATAAAGTAACTATTTTTTAAAATTCGGAGAAGCCAACCGGTCTTCACCCGCTTTAAAGCGGGATTGGAAACGAAAGGGTTAAAGGATGAATTATGAATTCAGGCTGAAAATTACTTTTCAGAAATAGCATATGATTAGTTGTAGAATTACAACCCGAAACATTGAAAAATCCTACAAAGTATGTGCATGATGAAAGTTGAGAAATCTTTTGCATAGTTACCTTTTTGCATAGTTACCTGGATCACACGACACGCTCACTTTTTTCCTATGATGTAATAAGCATTACCTAAGAACTGTACGTAATATGGGGAGGCTCCCAGTTGAACGGGCGATTTTATAAAAAAAAGGAGAAGACAGTAAGTCAATCCGCAAAGTCTTGGTCGGCAAAGAAGCGGTTGTTTCAATGTGTTATGGAAGGCTACTGGGCTCAATCAATTTTTCGCTGCTTCTACAAAGCTCTGGAGATGACTGGATCCATAAATGAAGCTGCTGTTAAGAAGGTAACTTTTTTTTTAATTCGACAGAGAACCGATGTTGTTGTTTTTTGCCAAGGAAGAAATACACGCAACTGCTGTGAGATACTGTCGAAGCAGTGCTGGCTAAAAGCTATTTTAGATGCTTCTCCAATGCATTGGGCACCTGTGTATGCGATCTGAAGTTCTAGCTATAAAGTAACTATTTTTAAAAATTCGGAGAAGCCAACCGGTCTTCACCCGCTTTAAAGCGGGATTGGGAACGAAAGGGTTAGCACATTGTTATTTAGCTACACATGCAGTTGTGTGTAATCGTCTCTTATTCTAATGGTTGAATGAAATCTAGAGAGGCAGGACATGGAACTAGGTTCTTCCACTTACGGTTAGTGGTGGGCGATACCGAGTAGTTGGTATCGATACTTCGATACTTCCAGAGGAAAGTGTCCGGTATCGATACCAGAGTGGTATCGAACAGACTTCAATACCAAATACTACTATCGCCCTGCCCAAACGGAATATCGACCTTTACCGACATCTCATTGTGGCCAACATTAACACTTGGTAAAGGTGGTTAATTTAATGTGGTTAATTTAATGTGGTTAATTTAATGTGGTTAATCTCTAGCAGTTCCTTCCAGAGCTGAATAGAAATAAATATAAATGATTTCTCCCCATTGGGATATGGGCAGGTACTATGGGATATCAGGTACTATGGAATATCAGCTATTATGGGATATTAGCTAACATGGGATACTAGCTATCATGGGATGCTGGATGGCTACCCTTTAAAATTATCTTGGGATCAATTTAAATTTAAAGTTTAAAATTGCTGGAGGACAAAATTACAATAAAATGTTTAAAAAATTTGAAAATTTAGTGCTCTGTTCAGTTGATAGAATTTTAAATCAGATATGACAATGGAACAAAAAAAAAGTAAGAAGTTATGGGATGTTAACACACACACAGCACTCACACATCACAGACACAGGGTCACACAGACAGACACACACAATTTCTGATGGAAGTTAAGTCTTGGGGGCTATAAAAGAGACTTGGCTGGCCAGCTCATATCTGTGATGGCGAAGAGGAAAACTTCAAGTGTTTGGAACTTTTTTCAAAAAGAAGAAGAGTTTGCCACTTGTTTGGTGAAGCCCTGTGAAATCAAACTCAAACATTCTGGCAATACCACCAATTTGCTGAAACACTTGAAATGCAAGCATTTCCAACAGTATGAAGAATGTCTGAAAGAGATAGAGGATGAGAAAAGGAGTAAGAGAAGTAAGACAGAGTGTCCCAAGCAGCTTACTCTTAAGAAAACTTTAGATAAAGCTACCTTCTATCGGAAAGAATCTACTAAAAGAAAAAATATTGACAATGCACTAATTGAAATGATTGTGACCGACTTACAACCCACTTCTGTTGTTGAGGATAATGGATTCCAGAAGTTTGTGTCTGTTCTTGATCCTCGTTATGAGCTACCCAGTAGACGAACAGTTGTAAGAAGTCTTCTTTTGGAGAAGTACACATCTGTCAAACAGACTTTGAAAATTGAATTAGACAATTCAATGACAATAGCTCTGACAACTGATCTGTGGACATCCAGGCAGACACAGTCTTACTGTTGCATCACTGCACATTACATTTCAGGTAACGGGAAGCTCAAATCTGCACTGCTTGAAACATTTGAATTTAATGAGTCACATACAGCTGAAAACATAGCTACTCATCTCAAAACAGTGGCATCCAATTGGGAAATCGATTCTAAGGTGGTATGTGTTGTCACAAACAATGCTAGCAACATGGTTTCAGCTATCAGCAAAACTGGGTGGCGACATCTACCTTGCTTTGCACATACCCTTAATTTGATTGTACAAAATGCAATCAAAGCTGATCCTATCGTACAACAAATTCAACTCCAGTGTAAAGATGTTGTTTCACACTTTCACAGAAGTGTCAAGTCCAGTGATAAGTTAAAGGAAATTCAAAGTCAACTTTCACTTCCCCAACAGAAGCTGATACAAGATGTTTCAACTCGTTGGAACTCTACATATTTGATGCTACAGAGGTACCACAATCAGTTTGAAGCCATTGTTACAGCACTATGCCTTGTTGGACAGAATGATCTTTGTCTAATGCCTGCAAACAAAATAACAATTGAGAGTACCTTAAAATCACTGAAGCCATTTTTAAGTGCCACTGAAGCTATTTCTGGCGAAAACTACACCTCAGTTTCTCTCATCATACCTCTTGTAAAGCAGCTCCAACAACAATATCTTCCTAGTCATCACACCACTGCTAGTCTTAACCATATTCTATCGCAAGAGCTTCGTCAACGCTTCCTGACAATCGAGTCAGGGTATGTCATGGCTGTGGCAACGCTATTGGACCCTCGATTCAAGAAGCTACCATTCTCAGACAAATCAGAACTTGATGTTGTGACAAGACACATGACACACGAATTGGCAAGCCTCAAAACATCGGAGGGTAGTCAATCAGAGAGTGACAGCCTGCCTGCAACAGAATCACTCCCAGTACCAAAAACAAATGAGCTCTGGGCATCATTTGATCAGAAAGTGACTGATTATAATTCTAGAAGAAGCACAATGTCTGATTCTATAGTTAAGGTACGACAATACTTTGATGAGGGCAATATTGACAGGGAAAAGAATCTTCTAGAATGGTGGCAACAAAACTCATCTAGATTTCCAAACCTCCAGAAGTTAGCAAGAAAATATCTCTGTACACCTGGCTCATCAGTACCTTCTGAGCGTGTTTTTTCCACAGCTGGCCAACTCATTTCAGAGCGAAGAAGTAGAATCACACCACAGAACATTGACATGATGCTCTTTCTAAATAAAAATAGCGAACTTTTTCATCCCTAGTAGTTGTTTTGCTTACATGTAATACTCTTCCAAATCATTTTTTTGACAATTCATCTAAATTCAAAAGAATAATTTAATTAATTACGCCGATATCAGGTTCGAAAGTACTTGGTATCGATATCGAAAACATAAATCCGGTATCGCCCACCACTACTTACGGTATTTTATGGTAAGTTAAAATAAAAAATAAAATATGCTCAACTTTTGGTAAAGGGTCTTCAACCAGGGAGAACAAAAGTACTACTTTGGTAAAGGGTCTTCAATCAGGGAAAACAAAAATACAACTTCATTAATGTAGTATACACATAGTATGTCTAATGTATAATCAAAGTGACAAAATGTAGGGTTAGTTTTTTTGAGTTTATGGATGATTAAAAAAGGTTTGCTTGATTTCTGTATATAAGTCAACACCACCATAATCACCGTGTTGAAATGGTGAACAATTTGCAAGCTGTTGTTGTTGAAAGGCAGTGAGTGAGCGGGCGTAACTCCACTCACTACGGGGCTATAAGGTGAAGGACCAGCCAACCCGACCATGTCCAGGCCAAGGAGGAGAGCACAACAGCCAAGGCACGACCAGTTGACACCAGTATCCAGCTGATAACCGAAGCCCAAGCTGACCCGAGGTTGAGTTAATTGGTGGCTAGCTTGGACGACTCTCTAGTTACCAGCAAGATGGGAGCTGCTACGAAGGAGCAACAATGTATGCATTATTGTAACTATGAATGAAACACTAAAAGGTTACTATGGAAATGTTTGTTGTTTCTGGGTGCCAGACTTGCTGTCTTCAGTTATAGAGGTAAGGGGGAGGGGCTGCCTGCAGCAGAGGTTCCGACACAGCCGTTGTTCAGGGAGCTACCTGAACCGTGAGTTTCACACATATTCGAGGTATAACTACATGTGGTTGGTCAAAAACACCCATTTTCTATTCCATAATCTGGAAAAACAGTAAATCCACTGGCAATCTCTTGTTGCCATACTGGATCTGCAGACAACATGCCTCGATGCCGCAACTGTAGTGCAGTAAGTCCATGCTCCATACGAATATGGTGAGTATTCCAAGCATGCAGAAATTAGATTAGCTGAACATTACTTGGGATTCCTTTCATATTTTGATTGAGAAAATTGAATAATGTTTAGGCCATCTAAAAAAAAAAATTTTCCCAAAAAAATTTCACTTTTCTCATCAATAAAAAAATAAAATAAAATAGAAATAATATTGTTTGATGCGTTTTATACCAATATTATATTAGTTCAACAATAAAATATGTTGTTTGTTGAGTGTGGTGCTGATTGTGATCATGTAGGAGACATCTATGAGTGTCCACAAGGAACATATGCCATCGGATGTCGAGCTCCACTACAAAACAATTTCATATACACAAAAACACAGACAACAAAGATATTTGTAATACAAACAACAAATTATTCATGCTCCTATATAATTGCAACTTTATGATGTATTGTATGCGGTTTCATACAGGATTTTTGTTTGGGAGGGGGGGGGGGCTCCGAGTGTACTTCGCCACACTCATTTTTTGGAACCTACACTACTTTGATGCACATCTTTGCATAAGAGTCTATACTTCACACTGATGATCAGTGTTCGATCCTATGCACTAAACGGCTCAGTAATGATAGGAACATAATGGGATACAATATCAGACCAAAAATAAATGCTTCCAAAATGTTTATTTCTATTCAACTCCCAAAATTCTAGGTGGGGATCCCAGGGGCTAGCCTCCCACTGTATGAACCCCTGGTATGTATACTCCACACTGTCCATGAGAGAAACAATCACCGTTGTATTGAGAAAGTGTAATTTGAAAGCAGGCACACACGTGGAATTCAACGTACGTGTCACATACTGAACGATCCCTCCCAGGTTAGGATCCGGAACCTCCATACAATACCAAAAAAACACAGACAACAATCATATTTGTAACACAACTGCTGGCCTCGCTGAATTGCCCCCCCCCTCCCCGTCATTGCTTTTCACTGACATTCTTGTGCCATAATCCCCCCCGCCCCCCCCCCCCCCAACTGGACACCCAAATATCAGTAGTTGAAATGAAACTTACCCGGCATGGATGATGTCACACCCCGAAAAAGACCCCCTGAATACTTCCATAAGGTTTCTTTACTAGAACTACCGGGCTACTCCACTCAGCTGAACTCTGAACTATTATACCCTTCTCCTCTAAAGTCTTGACTTCCTTATTGACAGCCTCTTTCTGGTGTATAGGTACTCGATGAGGAGGCAAGTTGACTACCTCACTCCCAGGCTGTATCTCTATCTTACATTCACCAACTGAATACAAGCCAGGAGATTCATTAAACAAATCACTATACTTATGAAGTAAAACATTTAGAGCTGACGCATCAAAATCATCACATACTTCATCCATCAAAACACACTTCTTCTTACTCATTTCATGATCCTCTTCCGCAACTAAACACACAGAAGCAACCTTAGCTTGTCTGGGCGTATACACCTTACAATCGTTAATATGTACTACTCTAGCCTTCCCATCCAAATTAGTAATACGATAATTTACTCTAGAAACCTTCTCCTTAACAACAAAGGGTCCTTCCCATGAAGTTTCTAGAGATCCACGTAATCCAGGAATCTTAAAAAGAACTTGTTGGCCAACACTCAGTTCTCTCAGGGACTTGTTCTTGTTGAATGCTTCCAATCTCCTCTCTGCGCTAACCTCCGCTATGGAGTGCGCACATTCACACAGGGTAAGGAGACGGCTTTGCAAAGAGTTAACCCAGGTACTGTCAACTTCACTGTAGGCATCCTCAGCCCAACCCGCAAAGAGTATATCTAAAGGGCCTCTCATATATCGTCCAAAAACAATTTCATGGGGGGAGAATCCCACATCCCGATTAACTGTCTGTCTCACCGCAAACAATGCCATGGGTAAGAACAACACCCAATCAATACCATCCTCACCAGCCTTAGCTAATATTGATTTTAAGTCCCATGATACCTCTCAACCACTCCAATTCACACATGCGTTTGCACACTCTGCTCATAAAGGACTTTCCTTGATCTGTGAGGAGGCGTGTAGGCAATCCTATTTTAGCAAAGATTCCCACAAGACCTTCTGCAGCCTCAGTAGCCGTCATGGTACGGAGGGGCAAAGCCTCAGGCCAGCGACTGGCCAGACATATAATAGTCAACAGGTACTTTGCACCACCCTTTCCTTTAGGTAAAGGGCCTACTATGTCTACTGCAATCATTCGAAGGGTTCAGTAATCACAGGTCTCTCAACCATCCGTACTGTTCTGTTGCCTGCCTTGTTATACCTCAAGCAGCTATCACAAGATTTGATATAATTATCAACATCAGTGCTCAAACCGGGCCATGTGAATCTGTAATTAAGAATTTCCAAGAATAACCCATGCTTTTTGTTTCTCCTAACTGTCTACAGTTTTTTAAGGTAGTGTCTTCTATGGTTTCTTTTTTGAGAAGAGAGAGATCCCTGCCATCACTATAAACAGGGTACCCCAAATCAACAACATCCTTTTCCGCAATCTGCCTCGGCACAGCTTCCAAGTCCAATACACCTTCCTCAACCTCATCCAAGCAATTCAACTCAACAGCCAGTTCCGACTCAGAAACCTCATCCGAACCCAACCTTATATCCTCTCCCTGCACTGCCTTCTCTATGTTGTTAATCTATATGGCGATACACTTGTGTGTCAGTAACGGTGACGATGGTGCCAGATAACTATGTGTATTCATGAATAATTCATGAGCTTAACTAGAGGTGCACCGATAATCTGTCGGTCTATCGTTTATCGGTTTATCGGCCTACTTTTTCGATATCCGTATCGGTCGTTTAAGTTACCCGCCTCGCCGATATAATTAACCGATAGAAAAAAATTTTGTACTTGCCATTGCCACGTGAGCGCTAATAAGAATTGAGTTCTAACCTATTTACGTGTAGATGCCAGGAAGAGAGAGCGAAGATGTATAAGAAGAGATCTCCCATTTGGCAATACTTTTTATGTACAACTGAAGACTCGAGGGTAGTAAATTGTAAAGTGTGTGGGGATCAGGTTTCTAGAGGCGGATCGAGTACCAAGACTTTCAACACTACAAATATGGTCTACCACTTGAAGAAGCACAAGGAGGAGTTTGCTGCTTATAGTGCCAGCGCTTCAAAAGGAAAAAACCCTGCTGCTGCAACACCAACTAATTCTCAGCCTACATTATTACAATTGGCAGAGAGATCAAAAGGATTGGACTTAAATTCATCAAAAGCTCAAGCCATCCATGCAAAAATTGGAGAAATGATTGCTATTGATTATCAGCCATTTTCAATTGTAGAGGATCAAGGATTTATCAACTTAATGAGCCATTTGGAGCCTCGATATACAATGCCTAGCCGAAAGTATTTCACAGAGACTGTAATTCCAATAGTCAGGTGGCTTAGGGTCATATTTTGGTCAAATGGGGACGAAGCGGACAAAAGCACCAAATTTTTTTTGATAACTCATATGGTACTTAGCTTCAATTCTGAGGGGGGAGCCACCTCTGGGTGTGAATAAAATGTGCTATTTTTGCTGTTGAAACATTTTGGGATATAAAAATTGCTGATTCAGCACTTCAAACTTTAAAAAATGCATGAAAGCTATTTTTTCCTTTGGCAAATTAGCATACATTAGCAGCTGCCTTGTGCATGCAAATTCCTGCACTGCCTTGTGGTGCATTATCTGGAGTTCATGAGCAGCTGCTTGTCAAGTACTCACTGAAGTCATGGATTGGACTTTGTGCATAGTCTGCCAGCAGAAAACTCGTGAGGCACTTAAGTGTCCCTTGAATGCAGGGCCTTCAGGAGGCCAGTCAAGTGCTTATGCAACATTCCTACAGAATGTCAAGGAATTCACAGACCTGAATCAACTGCCAGTGCCACTCAAGTTTGGACAAGATATAAATGTTGACCAGCATGTTGAAAAACAAGCCAAGTGGCACAAATCATGCTACTTAAAATTCAACCATGACAAGCTTCAAAGGGCAAGGAAGAGAGGAAGAAGTGAGAACGCAAGCAGTAGTTCTACAGATAAGAGACCCCGTTTACTCCGCCAGCCTCTGAACAAGATGAACTGCATATTCTGCGGAGAGGAGGATGGGCTTCTCCACGAGTTTCAGACTCTTGATGCAGATGAGAATGTGAGGAAAATGGCTACAGATCTACAAGAGACAACACTGTTAACCAGGATTGAGGGTGGAGACCTCACAGCATTAGAGGCAAAGTACCATATGGCCTGCTTGACTGGACTAAGAAATAGGCATCGCTCTTTCCTCAGGCAAAGGCTTAGTTCCCGGAGCAATCTTGAAGAGAGCCAGATAGAAGCAAGAGCCTTCGTTGAGCTTGTTACTCACATTGAAGATGCCGTGGCAGATGGCACTTTCTGTTTCAAGTTTTCATCATTGCGCCAGATGTATGAAAGCCGCCTGGGAGATCTTGGTATCAGTAAAGAGGTCAACAAAGTTCGATTCAAAGAGCGAGTTCTGTTACATTTTCCCAATGCACAAGAGCAAAATGATGGAAAGAATGTGATTCTTGTTTTTGACCAGGGGTTGCAGCAAATTCTCAAGAAGTCCATGGAAAGTGACTCTCAAGAAGACATGTTTATCTTGATGAAGGCTGCTAGAATAGTTCGTAATGACATTTTTTCATTCAATGGTTTCAACTTCAATGCCTCATTTCCCCAAGCATGTCAGAAAGGATCGTTACCTATGACTCTCAAGTTACTAGTTACAATGTTGCTCAGAGGAGCTGATATTGTGGACCAGGATTCTTCTGATTCACAGGCATGTCTCTCAGTAGCACAGACTATTCTTTTCAACTGCAAGAAAAAGGCCACCACTACTACCAAAAAGAGAACTTCCACTGGAAAGAGTCGGCATTCCTTGGAGTATGAGCCACCTCTACCCCTCTACATTGGACTGAATGTTCACACACAGACAAGGTCTAAGAAGTTGATTATGGAGCTGCATGCGTTGGGTCTCAGTGTAAGCTATGACAGAATTCTACAATTGGAGAATCAGCTAGCAACTGCTGTCACTGAGGATATTGTGAAGAAGGGCATTGTGTGTCCTGCCCAGCTGCGTATAGGGCTTTTCACTCTTAGTGCTTTTGACAACTTGGATCACAATCCATCAAGCACCACAGCCAAAGGTGCTTACCATGGCACAGGCATCAGTCTGTTCCAGTCCCCTACCAAATTGAAAATGGGATGTCCCCAGGATGGAATAAGCATAGCGTCTTTAGAAGCAAAGAAGAAATGTGTGTTACCCGACAAGTACACTGTTGTGCCAGCTGTTGAGTTCAAGAAAGACAAAGTTGCAGTTCCCAAACCATGCAATGAGATTGAGGTTGTTGAGGGCCACCTTGAAGGAGCAAAAGCACAAGAGAGGTGCTGGCTTGAACATTCCATGAAACTGATAGGGAAGGATGATTTGAACAAGGATGATACTATCGCCTGGTCAGCCTACCATGCCTCCCTACAATGCCCATCTGAAGACATACAGCCTGCTCTCACACAGCTCTTGCCATTGTTCTATGAAAAGGCTGCAACTGCTTCTATGGTCAAGCATGGGATGGATGTGATCAGGGAAGCGATACAATTCCTGAACCCTGGACAGATTCCTGTAATTGCCTTGGATGCACCACTCTATGCCTTGGCAAAATATGTGCAATGGAATTGGCCTCATACACATGGTGAAACAAAGTATGTAGTCATGTTTGGAGGCCTCCATGCTGAAATGGCAATATGGAACACATTTGGAGATTACTTGGAGTTATCTGGCTGGACTACGGCACTAACACAGGCAGGTATTGCATCTTCAGGTACAGCTGATTCATTCCTCAAAGCTGCTCACCTGACCAGGACAAGACATGCCCACCAAGTAAGTGCCCTCGCTCTGAGTAAGCTGCAACAGGATGCTTTTCTTCAGACTGAGGGACCACATGATGAGAGCACACAAGAGGCCTGGAGAAAAGATATGATTGCCAAAAGTCCAACATTCCAGTATTGGGATACTGTACTTCGGCTGGAAATTCTTGGTCTGATCTTTGTCCGGTCACACAGAGAGCGTGATTTCTTTCTCTATGTGGAGTCACTGAAGAGTCTAGCACCTTGGTTCTTTGCCCTTGATCACCAGAACTATGCTAGGTGGATTCCTATTCACATCCGTGACATGGAAAGTCTGGATACGTCAATCCGTCATGAATTTGAGGAGTGCGGACACTGGGTGATTCAAAAGACAACAAACAGGTTTTCTTCTATGCCAATCGACCAAGCTCATGAACAAAATAATGAACTTGTGAAAGGTTCTGGAGGAGCTGTGGGACTTACTGAGAATCCATCAGCATTCAGATGATAGCCGGACCAGAGCAAGCACGACTTTTACAGGAGTTTGAAAACGAATTCATCCCAGAAGTTGTAAACCAACAGAAACACCATGAAGAAGGCTTTAGCTCACAAAAGACGTTCAAGGAACAAGCAAAGAATCTCATTCAATCCATCAATGAGATGGGCAATCCATTCCTTGATGAAACTGATGAACTTCTGGCACTGGACACAAGAAATGTCATCAATGAATCTGTAGTGAATACAGTCCGTACTGTGGAAGCACTTGGTAAGCAGAAATACGAAGCCTACACAGAATCAGTCATCAAGGACCGTACATCCTCTATACATGACCCCATCAAGAAGAACTCATTACCACTCTTCCGATGTCCAACACACAAAACCAAGAACAAACAGACAGGGAAGATTTCAATGCTGAAGAATGATGTCGAGCTCTTTTCCCGTCTGTACATTGTCATGCAGCACAGAGAGGGTGACATGGGTACATTCTTCAGGCATGAAAACCATCCTTATCCTCCCTCCTTATCGATCAGAGGAAAAATGCGATCAACCCAAAAATCTGATCTGCTGGGTATCCTAGTTCAAGAGACAGAAAATGAAACTCCCACTTCATTTGATGTTAAAATACTTGATGGTGCAGCTATAGTCCACCTTCTGCCTGCCACCAATATCACTACTTTTGAGGAGTATGCTACTGATGTCTTCATTCCACATATCAAAAAGCAGTTAGCTACATCTAACCGTGTTGATGTGGTGTGGGACACGTACAAGAGTAGCAGCATCAAGGAGTCAACAAGGGAGAAGCGAGGTAAAGGTATACGAAGGAAGGTGGCAGGCAAAAACAAAATACCAAGCAACTGGCCTGATTTCTTACGTGACTCTGTCAACAAGCAAGAGCTGTTCACATTCCTCTCCAGCAAAATTGAGCTGATGGAATGTTCAGAAGGCAAGCAGATTTTAACCACTGCAGGTACAACAGTGATTGCCAGAGGAACACACCATCGTATGGAATCATGTGACCACGAAGAAGCAGATACCAGGATGCTTCTTCACCTTCAAGACGCTCTTGCTAAGGGCTCTACGACATGCTTGGTTCGCACAGTGGATACTGATGTCATTGTCATCATCATTGGTAAATTCCATGCTTTGCTTGCTAACTACCCAGCTGCAGACATATGGATTGCTTTTGGCACCGGTAAGCACTTCAAATATATTCACATCAATGACATCTGCAATGACTTGGGGAGAGACAAGTCGGTAGCATTACCTTTTTTCCACTGTTTTACTGGATGTGACACCACCTCAGCTTTTTATGGCAAAGGAAAGAAGTCAGCATGAGAGGCCTGGAAGGCTTACCCAAAAGTGAACGAAGCATTCCTGCATATGGCTAGTCACCCTTACTCTCCAATTACCATTGACACTAACTGATTTCGTCTACTAGAGCGCTTCACTGTTATTCTCTATGACAAAGTAAGCAACTTAGAATTTGTAAATGAGGCAAGAAGGGAGTTGTTCTGCCAAAAGAATAAAACAATGGAAACAATTCCACCCACACAAAATGCTTTGTTGCAGCACTGCAAACGTGTTGTATATCAGGCTGGAATCTGGACGACCAGTGATTTGGCTCAACAGCAGGCACCCACTCCAGAAGGACATGGCTGGACAATGGACAGTGAAACCAAGTCGTGGCTTCCTGTATGGACCGCACTACCTATGTCATCGAAAGCCTGCAGTGAACTTGTCAAGTGTGGCTGCAAAAGTGCAAAAGGCTGTGGTGCAAGGTGTTCTTGCAAGAAGGCACACTGGAAGTGCACTGAACTGTGTAGTTGCTATTGTGATAAATAGATGTGTGAACTCCTCCACTTCCTGAAATTTTTATATTAGAATGATTTGTCTCTATTAAATTTTCAATTTTATTTTCGTGGCACGAAAAGATCTATTTTCGTGGTTATGCCCTTTTCCCTAGTAATTAAGGGGTATATCAGTTAATAACACCCAACACAACCATATTTGGAGGTGGCTCTCCCCCTAGAATTAGTGTTGGGTGCTATACGAGTTACCAAAAAAAATTTGGCGCTTTTGTCCGCTTCGTCCCCATTTTTTCACTAAACCACCTGACTACAAAGATTTATGAGAAAGTCAAGCAGTCAGTTGTTCTGGAATTTAATAATGCTACTAATGTAAGTTTAACTACTGACATCTGGAGCACTGATCTTAACTCTAGCTCACTGCTTAGCTTAACAGCTCATTGGTTGACACCAAAGTTTGAGTTAAAGAATGCTGTGCTTCATGTCCACCAGTTTGATGGTTCTCATACTGGTGACGCTATTCGTGTTTCAATTAATAACATGTTAGAGTCTTGGGAAGTAAGAGAAAGAGTTCACCTCTTTGTAAGAGATAATGCTGCTAATATGGTTAAAGGATTGAATGATGTGGGTTTGCCTCACATAGGATGCTTTGCCCACACTCTTCAGTTAGTGGTTCATGATGCGCTATTGAACCAAAGAATGATCTCAGACATGCTTGCAATCAGTAGGCAAATAATAGGTCATTTCAGGAGGTCAAACTTGGCATACACTCGCTTGGTTGACATTCAGAAGAACCTTGGCTTGCCTCTGCATCGATTCGTCCAAGATGAACCCACCAGATGGATCTCCACTTTATATATGCTTGTTCGACTTCTTGAGCAGAAAATGGCTCTTGCAGCTTATGCTACGGAATATAATATTGCCCAGCTAAGTTCTAACCAGGTTTCATTAGCCAGTAAGTTAGTGAAGGTCTTGACACCTATAGAGGAAATAATTAAGTCAATATCCACATCTGCTGCTTCGGTTTCAGTTATTATTCCCTACGTTCGAATAATTTCGAAGTCATTAGAACCAGGTGATAATGACAGGGGAGTACAAACTATGAAAACTGAAATTAAATCATCTCTTACGAGAAGGTTTCATAATATAGAACAGAATGATAAACTAAGTATTGCCACTTTATTAGATCCTCGGTTTAAAGATAAATTTTATTCTTCACCTGCAGTCAAGACTCATGTAACATCTTCTGTTCGTGCTTTAACCAATTCATCACAATCAGACCAGTCCTTATCAGTTGAGTTATGTGAACCGCCCCCAAAGCGACCCTGTACTGAAATGTGGAAAATGTTTAACGAGATATTGGAAGAAAATCAAAATGAATCAAGTTGCTATAGAGATGAACTAGATACATATTTGGCTGAACCACTTGTGACTTTTGGACGAAGTAATGGACTTCAGTGGTGGTCAGAAAACCTAAGTAGGTTTCCTACGCTAGCACAAATAGCCCAAAAGTATTTGTGTGCACCTCCAACTTCAGTGCCATCTGAAAGGTTGTTTTCTGGAGCAGGAAATGTGTACGACGACAGACGCAGCCGTCTAGCCCCTCGAAATGCAGAAATCCTACTTTTTATTAAAAACAATATAGACCTAATAAAATAACACTATTATTTACTACATATCTATGTAATCCTGTACCATCATCTTTCAATTATATTAAAATTTAAATGCTAAAAATATCAGTAAATATATCTATCGGTTATCGGTATCGGCCTTGATTCTAGATAAAATAGATAAAATATCGGTTATCGGTATATCGGCAAAATCTTCTATCGGTGCACCTCTAAGCTTAACTATTGGTAAAACGCAATTATATTATTAAAAGGCGACCCTCTTGTGGTTTAAACCAGCAACCTTTGGTTGGGGAGTGCACACACAAACCATTGTACCGTCAGGACCTAACAGCTTGGAGTAGACTGAAGTGCCTTATTAACCTATTGTATCCAATGAAGACTGAACACTGGATCTCTGAACTGAGTTGGAAAAAAGTGTTCATCTGCAGCAGTTATCCATAATGGGAAAGGCACAAAAGCAGTAGAATGCAAGGGTCAATGCAGGTGAGAAAAAAAAACTGAATGATGTATACACAGAAAGGACAGAGATACTGAGGAGCAGGAGAGGTAGACAGAGAAGAAGGGAATCCATGAGTTGAAAAGAGGAATAATAAAAACAGGGCCGGAATGGCTGAGGAATAAAAGAGAGCAGCAGAGACAGACCGTGATAAAACTGCCTTATGCTACTGCACTCCTAATTTGCACAAGTTAGTATGTCAGGCACCACATTGTGGTGATGTGCTTGCTCATTAAATAATAAGAATACCTCCTTATTGATATCTACTTATTTTTGTGTAAGGTTGCTGTTACAGAAATGGAGGAGATGCAACTATTTGAAATGTTTCCGAACAAAAGAAGTGCTATCATGGATTGTATAAGTAATGGTCTCACCATGAATTCTGTAATAGACTGTGTTTTACAAAGTAACGAGTTTTCAATGGACACTGAGAAGTCATTCGCTCAAGAGATTCAGGAGCATGCTTTAAAATATTTTGATCTGAACACATACCACTACATTAAAACTACTCGCAGTTGTATGTTTAATAGTGGCCTGTGCTTTTATAAGCATGCTATGGCTAAGCCTTGAATTCTTAGTTCAAATCTAAAAATTGATTTTGGTGGAGAGGAAGGTATTGACAACGAGGCCTTAAGAAAGGAATTTTTTCTTTCATTTTTTAAGTGTGCAGATGAAAGGTGAGTAAATATGCTATTCTATATTGTTATTATCTTGGCCCATTCTCTCCTGTCAGGAGGACCTCTACACGTACCAGCTCTTCACCCTGGTCTCTATCAATTTTTACTCTCAGACAGTTCCTTGGCTATGCATTATCCAAAGTTTGAAGACATTCCCATGACTGCGCAGACCAGTGATTTGCTTTCTCTGATTGAAGAGGTTATTTAATGTATTTACCTCATAATAATAACTTTATTATTTTTAATAATAACACTTTGCTTTGAACGTATGAGGACCGAACAACAAATAACTTGAGTTTTGGTAACTTCACTATGTCATACCCGAGCCAGGGGGGGTTCGAGGGGTTCGGTCGAACCCCGCTTTAGAGTGACCGGAAGTAAATATTTTAGCCACACCCCACATATAACTTCTGGAATTATAGTCATCTGTTCAATCGTGCTGAACCTGAGCTTGAATTATCTGCTGTTTCTGGCCTAGTCTGAGTCCAAGTGACCTAATAAACATTCAGCTCCTTGGATACAAAATTTCGCTCTCATATCGGCATGAGTAAAGCTTGCTACCTTACATCTATTCTTTATAAAGTGTAACGTAATGCACTTTAGTAGGAGTAATAGTACCGGCAGGCGTACGATTCGATATTAATAGCACAAGCAACGGATTTTTTTCAACAGATTAGAAAGGGAGCCGTCGGAAGTGTCTGAGAAAGTTAAACCTCAAATATACAGATAGTAAGTGCACTATCTAGTGTAGCTACACTGCAAATGATTATAAAAAAACACTGGCCTACTACTAGCAAGTGATAGTATGGGTAACCTGTTCTATTAAGGATCAGTAGCGCTCGCAAAGCTATTGAAATAGGACTCGGATTTGCCTCGTGTTATTTTAATCGCGTTGTCTAATAGGGGTATAGCTTCTGCGCTAAAGAATGACGTTGTCTCCAACTAGAAACTACAACTGTACATTTCCAAGGCTAGAGAGTTGCATGTTTGCGCACTTACTCTTACTTAAGCTACCGTGACATTTCACTTTGTCCAGTGCTATTTCACTCATTTATAGCGATTTTTCCAATACATTTTGAACGGGCAGTTCACACGCCGTACTATTAAGGCGAATTAATGTTGCACTGTTTATATACAGCTCAACCGTAATGGTTAGAAGCCAGGTTACACGAGAATAATACCGCTTTTCTCTCGAATATCAACAGTGTTTAATGAATTATAGTTTTGAAGTAGAATACCTAGAACAAATTATAAGCTTTAGTGCACTTATCTTTCGTTTTTTAGTAAGAATAATTAACGAGGAAACAAAAGTAGGTGTGGCTTATTGCGTCTTAAAATCCTAACCCCCCAATGGGAACCTCTGGCTACTGGCCTGTATGTGCACTGTACCACACTCAGTATATAATAGGTCGAAGGTATAAATTGTGATTTGAGTAAGAAATAGTTGTGTGGAATGGTTTAGCATTATTAACAATGGTTTTAAGACATTTCAATATATATATTTCACCCTAGATATCTTAGTGAGTTACTCAAGATATTCTCATTACCCTTGTAGTTATAGCAAGTGGCCAAGTACACCACTTTTCCAGGTTTTTACAGCTACCTTCCTCTGTTATAGCCCCTCTCTCCCTCCCCAGTTAGAGTAGTAACAGCTGGGGGTTTGGGGAGCCCCAACTTTACAATGTGAGTTAAGGGTGGCCGCACACCGCCTACGCAATTTTTTGTTGATGGTTGCTATGCACGATTACTACTATTGTATACTTACAGGGGGTTCTCCACTACTACACAAGGACAAAGTACCTGCCGAAGGAGCCGCTCACTAATTTTAGAGCGAATCTGGAAGAAATATCGAGGCCTGGTTATAAAACTTTGTAGCGGTTTTGGAGCGGTGCGGTAAGTTGGAGCTCCGCAATTTGGTGCACTACTAGCCGAGCCGATACTCTACTGCAAGACAAAGAGTTATTCTCCATTTCAATATTACTTCATGATTTATTCGCAATTTTTTCTATTTATAAGATATTGAAAAATTCTCTACGTGGTGCAGTTCATTTTTTTTTGGTTTACCCGTGTGTAAAATTTTTATGTCGTTCTCATTATTAGATTCCAAGAAAAACTGTTACAAAATTTGGAACTTTAATTCGTACTACGAGTATTCGAGCAATTTTTTTTCTCAATTAGTTTGTATTGGTTCTAAAAAGAGCCCGCCTATATCAAGGGTAAACAAACATCAATAGAACAATAACAAGAGAGTCAGAAGAGAGAGCAGTTTATTGGAGATAGCCAGAGGTGAAGGTATTAGATCTGCGCATCTTGGGAAGTCTTCGCTCCGCAGAAATCGAGCCTGGTGGATCCATCCGCTCGAGTTCAGGTGCGCAGAGTCCGGAGAACGGCTACTGGAGGAGAGGCAGCCTGGTGCACCTTGCCGCGTGAGCTCAGACGACGTATGGAGAGTTGCTATAAACGAATATGAGACAACAAGAAGCTAAATTAAAACACCACAACTTCGCAAATTATACTTCTGCTACTACTGCGCGATTGTTTCTGCTCGCGTATTATCGAATGGTGGGGTATTGGCGGGGAATAAATTAATGTCCAGATCTACAGGGGTGCGCGTTGCTATGTGCGGCCACCCTTAAGATCCTAGTACAAACTACAGTAATGAAGATATCTAGAGTTGAATAAATCACTTATTACACTCATCAGAGATAGTATCAATAACACTTCCTATACTTTTCTGTAATTTAAATCAGTGATTTGCTGTATGTGATGAATTTAAACATGTTTCTTGCTTTATATCGCGATTAGCTTAGGTTGCGAGTGTGGAAACAGGATAGACGGAGTGTTCTGTTGTTGCAGAGGGTACAGGACCACCTGATAGGATGTTGGTATGATTATTTGCAGGGGCGTACGCAGGATATTAAAAAGGGAGGTTACTTCATGACCACACCCAAACCACGCCCAGATCACACCTAGGCCACACCCATTATAATTAATAATTTATTATTGAAACAGCAATAATTAATGAAACAGCAATAATTATTGAAACAGCAAGCTAGCACACTCAATTCTACGTGGATACTTTTCTAAATAAAGTTTGCAAACACTATCTACATCAATTTTTGTTTCATAGGCAATATGAATGAGAGCTAATGCACTTAGTCTCTCTGTAGTCTGTGAGGATCGAAGATAATTGTTAAGTCTGCGAAGTGCAGATGCTGATCTTTCGCAGGAACAGGAGCTAAGGGGGAGCGTGGCAAAGAGCTTCAACAAAGCATGCACATTGGGAAGGTTATCAGGAGAACAATTCTTGAGGGCCTCACTCAAGCTCTTTGGTTTTTCCTGTTCAGCTGCTTGTAGCCACCTTGTCTTCCAGTGATGTAATTCTTCATCTAGAATAGCAGCATTGGGAAGGTCATCTGAGTACAGACGGATAGCTGGCTCGATATCACTAAACGTTGTAGACCTAGTGATATTTATTGGCAAAATACCTTGCAATGTAGCAACTTCTTTGGAATGCTTGCTAAATCTTAAATTAACATCATTTATGAGGTGATCAAGAAAGGGAATAGCCACAGAAATCTTGAAATACTCTTCAACCGATGCATTGCTTGGATTGGAACGATGCTGCTGCCGCTGGTTTGTGCGTGGCTTTATAATAGGTATGTCTGATTGCTGTGCTAGCCTAGATGCATGTCGAAAAAGTCGTTCCTAAAATTATCAATGTCTTCCCTCTCTCTTTCCAATTCCTTACTACACTGTTCAATTATACCCATGCCAGAAACAAGGTCTTGGCTTTTTCCTTGTAGTTTGACTGCAGCTTCCTTCATGTAAGACAGAGACCTAAAAAGAGTAACTAGGGAGTAGACAAATTCAAAAGACTCCAAAGCTTTTAGATGTGCAAGAGCATTCTTCTTGTCTTCTGCAGACCAGCTATCATTAAAACTACTAAATTCACTATTGCCATATAAAACTACTTCACATAACTCAATCAGGAATGGGTGATATTGTGCAAATCTTTCCCAACCATCAATATTCTCCACCCATCTAGTGACACAAACATTAAGTATTGAAGACCTGTTAGAGCCAACTTGGGACCTCTTACTTACAATTGCCTTAAGGAGCCCTTCTCTCTTTGGAGAATACTTAATCCAAATTGTGAATCCTTTAATTTGGTCAATACAATTCCTAATAGGAGGAACAGAACATGAATTTAAGATTGCCAAGTTGAGAGAATGCCCTGCACAGTGTGTGTAGAGAGCCTTAGGCTGTTTCTCGCGAATCTTTGCTTGCACACCAGCTTTCTGTCCACTCATAGTGGATGCCCCATCATACCCTTGGCCACGTAAATCATTCAGTGATAAACCAAAGCCTTCCAATGATTGTATGATGGCATTTGCTATATCATTGGCTCTAACCCTTTCAAGCTTAACAAAAGTTACAAACTCCTCTCTAATTTCATCACTGTGGTCAACAAAGCGAATGCAAATGGGTAAATGTTCCTCATTGTGGCAAGAGACTTCATCAGCTAGAACAGAGAAATATCTAGCATTTTTTATATCTGAAATTATACTGGAAAGAATCACATCAAAGCCAATTATATTAATAATTTCATTCTGAGTTCTTGGAGATAAATGAGTTGCATTTTTGGCTCCTGTATTATAAAGATGGTCATATAAAATTTCATCATTTTCAGCAAAAGTTTTTAGTAGTGACAAGAAGTTGCCGGGGTTCTTGCTAGATTCTAAATCTTCTACTTTACCCCTAAAAGCAATGCCTTGTTTAGCTAAAAACAAAATAGCTCGTACAATTTGCCTAAGTATATGCCTATTCTTATTTATTGCAAGTTGAAGAGCATTATTTATCATGACATCAACTCGTGATGCAGGATTGAGGATGCTACCTCTCAAGGCTTCAGCAAGTTGTAGGCAGTCATGGTGATACTTAAGCTTGGAATGATCCAGCAAGGCACTGCTGATCTTAATCCAGTTTGAAAATGGCTTATTTACAAATTGGCCCTTGTCTTTCCGCTTTTCAGAAGACAGAAGAAGATAACAAGGCCCACAAAAGATACCATCCAACTTAACACTATAAAGGAGCCAAGAATATTTCTGAAGCCAAGAGACTTGAAACCTACGGTTGAAACCATGTGAGAATCTAGATGGCAGAACATTTGGAGGCTGGACATGATGATACATAAGAGAAAACTTTTCACCAGTGGAAAGGCCGTCAATTGAAGTACAAAGTTCATCAATGGACTTACTTGGAACCAGTATGTTACCAATATCATAGCAGGATCCTTCAATGGTTTCTACTGGCAACACAGGAGAGGCTAAACTCTGTAGACCACTAGGTTGAGGATGATCTTCCTCGATATCAGATGCATGATCTGATGTAATCTGTATGGTACTACTGGTCTCCAGTAAATCTGGACAAAGCAATCATCTCATTCAGTGAGCCATGTTATATAATACTTTTACTTACTATCTCTTTCTATTGCTCTCTTTTTACTGAAATAAGATCGAATATCTTTAGACTGGTTCTGCCTCTTCATTTTAGCCTTTGAACACACTATACTATGCTTGCCTAGCTAAGCATCTGACAGTGCAGCTGCATTAGATTCAAGTCATGTCAGCATAATATTGTGGTTTTATAACAGTGCAAACTACAGGTTAGATTGAGACTTGCCAGTGCATGCATAGATAGCTTCAGCTCAACAAATGGGCTATGAATATAATTAATTTGAAAGGGGGGTTACCAGTAACCCCCTGAACCCCCCCCTGCGTACGCCCCTGATTTGTCTACCTGTTCAATTACAAATGCCATATAGCTAATATATTTCAGTGATATAGCTATCATTTAGCTAGCAACTTGTAATACAGCTACTCTTACGCTGTTTGCCGTTAAATTGTGTGCTTGTCAAAGCCGTGTTCATGCCAATTCCTTTTCTTCACTATTATAGATGCCGTTTATTGTAAGAATTAGGACCAACTCAGGCAGAATTCCACCTTCAACTCGGATCACAACTATTTTTTGTATGTGTACTACTTAAATTCTATCATTTCATCAATTTTCATATACCTATTATAAATAAATGAAAGAATTGATAATTTTATTTAACATGAAAGTCTAGTAACTTTAGCTACAAGTTTACAGTGCTGTACTGCTGAATCCTGTGAACATCAGAATATTTCTTGGGACACAGTAGGTAGAATCGACTGATTTTAATCCTGTCTCTTTAGAAGAACTCCCACCAGTTTACGTTTTCCATCTGCTGTACATTGTCTGCACATAAGAAACATAAATATCATTGAAAACAGACGAGATGAGCTGTACAGCGCCCGAAAAACTCCATAAACTTCACTAAATTTCTTTCTTTCAATAGTTACAGTATTAATGCGCACCTGTGCTACCGCCCCTTTTTCACGTGCAACGTTGACGTTTGCGCGCTTAATTGACTTGGATTCACATGACTAAATTGCTTCCGGTAAAGTACTAAATGCATTCCTCAATTACCGTGCTTGCGGTCGTGCCAACTCAACTTGGACATACTTTAGGATCCATGGTTATGAGTGATAATGATAGACCAAAATTTTCTACTTGAGCTAGCATATGAAATGTGGATTAAAACAAGCTATTGGTGTGTATTAAAAAGTTAAACATATCTAAACATAACTTAGCTAAATGCTAATGAAGAATTAAACAATATGGTTGCAACAATAGAAAACTAGATATTTTTGTGATAGCAAAATGTTGCTAGTACATATAAACAATGAGTAAGTAAATTATAAAAAGCTACCCATACACTTTGGGAAGCATTTCCTGGAGTAATTTAATTTCAGTGCAGACATGCTTCCAGAAACCTCCACTCGGGTCTCTTACACTCTATTGTAGGTACAGGGTCTCCAGTTAGATGCTAAAAGGAAGTTATTACGTAGATGCAGATTTGTGGCTAGGCCTTGATAAATTATTCTGGAATAGTTAAAAGAATTGAAAATAATAGGTAACCAAATTCTGGGACTGATCCGTGTTAAACCAGGTTATAGTAACTCTTTCAAGTAAACCTTGATGAGGATAATGATGAAGACCCAGAGCCTACTCTACAATCTTTTAAAGTAACTCAATTTCACCAAGGTAGCTACATGAGATGGAACCTGTGGTTGCTGATCTTGATAAATAACATGCATTGAATTGGTTGTGAAGTCAGAACTACATGAAAGTGTGTGGTTGCCTCTGAGGATTTGTTTGATAGCTAATAATTTTACAACATGAACCATATCTTGAAGATATTCAGCTGTCTTATTACGTACAATTAACTATTGTTAAACTACTTTAGAATATACTGTTTGCCTGTGCAAGCATTTTTTAAAACTATTAATAGCTAATGTCAATTCCAAGAGCTCTAGCTATAGCTAATTAGCTAACTAGATTTTGCGTTTTAGAAAACAATAATGGGTTTTCAAAAGAATAATGGGTCATCTAAAAAGAATAATAGATAAATAGAATACAAGAATAGAATAAAAAAAATGAAATTATTTTATCAAGGCCTAGCTAATTGTGGCACTTTTATCGCCATTAAAGTTTTATCACCGCTAAAGTTTCATCGCCGCTGAAGTTGCACAGGTTATCGCCGGTAAATTGCACTACCGCCGCAAACCGCCCCCTCACATAGTATTTTATCAGCGTTAAAAACTTCACGCGGTTCCAGAATAGCGCCAATTTTGCAACAAATGGTTTGCCATAAGTATCATCCTCAAATGGCCTGTACTGCAGCTGCCGTCTTGTGCAATTTCCACGTGCTGGGTCCAGTACAGCTGAACCTTGCACTCGGAGTGATACATTATTCTTGCAGAAATCCTTCACTGTAGGATTATCATTACGGCCTCCAGCAGGCTTTCCAAAAAAAGACTCTAAATAGTCCTGGCACAGTTTCTCTGAGAGAAAATAACTCGTGGCAAACTGAGTAAAACTTTTGCCATCTCAACTAATGCTTACACTGCAAGTATAAATAAAATTTCAATGCATAATATGATTTGCATGGGGTTTAACCCTTTCGTGCCGGATCTCGCTTAGAAGTGGGTGAAGACCGTTTGTGTTCTCCAAATTTTTAAAAATAGTTACTTTATAGCTAGAACCTTCAGATTGCATACACAGGTGCCCAATGCATTGGAAAAGCATCTAAAATAGCTTTCAGCCAGGACTGCCTCGACAGTACCTCACAGCAGTTGCGTTTATTTCTTCCTCGGTAAAAAAACAACAACATCGGTTCTCCGTCGAATTTTAAAAAAAGTTGCCTTCTTCACAGCAGCTTCATTTATGGATCCGATCCAGTCATCTCCAGAGCTTTGTAGAAGTTTTTCTGGACTGGAGTAAACTTTTCCCTTTCTATAAAAGCTGCCACTTGTTCTTGGACAACTTCGCTGACTCAAACTTCAATTATAGCACACCTTGGCAAATGATCTAGCACAGTATCTATCGATGATCTAGCGAACTACAAGCTTGAGAGCATGGAGAGTGATAAGCGGCGTGACCGGAACTGTGTCGAACAATTGCTGAGCGGTTTAATGTAACTCAATGGGACGTTTCCAATCCCTCCTCTTTTCTATTATCTATGTACATACTAATAGTGGGTCAGCCTTAGCGATTTCTGATGTCCTGCTATGTATTTGCTTTTTTGCAGACCACATGAAAGCTTTAAAAGCTATTAGCATAACAAAAGTCTCACAAAAGTTCTATTTTGATAGCTACACAATGCCAGGCTGACCTTCTTCACGACGTGAAACAACAGCAGCACCAGGATTAACTTTCTGGCAATTGCAAGATGTCTCCCCTGAGTCAACACAACAGACTAATAATGGTCACACAAACAGATTAATAGATATAGTATAGATCAGTACTTTACAAGGCTAACCTTCATTCCTGCGACCAGCAGCGTGGGAAAAGAGAAACTCAGTCGGAAAATAGAAAGCAACATGACATTAGAATACAAGAACGCAAAATAAGGTGAAGTAAAATCGCATGAAGAAATGATAAAGAAGACAGTTGATAATATCAAGAAGCAACAACAAAGACTGGACGAGACTAAGAAGACAAAGCTAGAGGGACTACTCAATCTACCTGAGAAGAGGAGTAGACAAGGAGAACAAGTGCGTAAGTGGACTAACAGTAGAAAGAACCAAAGACAAACACAAGGACAATACCACAAACGTAACCAACCAAGACAGCAACAAAAAAAACTCAACCAACTCAACAAATACAACAAGTACTCCCAACCAGACTCCATACTCCAGTTCCTCAGACATGGACACTCTAGCCAATCTATTACAGAAGCTCACCACTACCGGTCCTGTAATTTAGCTGCAACCTACACTGCTGACCAATCCTCCCTGTGCTGCAGGACGGCAACAACCATAGCTGTTTGCTCCTGCAGTTAGTGTATTGACAGGGCAGCCACCACTGCTGTCTGGTCAGTACCAATAAGGTTTTAGAAGGTAGGACAGGCACCCAGTGCAGTCTGAGAAGGAACCGAACCTCATATGAACCACGGAGGAACAATATGTCACAAACATCATTTGTCACCATCTTGTATCATTTCCCATGAACATTACCACCGTTTTACCAAAAAATCTATGACCCCGCAGGATCATGCAAGATCCCACAATTGAAGTATTTGCATAGTACATGTATTTATTTTAACAAATTTGGTCAATATTTCACATCTTTGATTTGTTTTTCCTCAAAGTTCAGCTTGTTTGTCTCGGCCACAATCTCGGCATTTCTGGTCGTAACCCTTTCGTTCCGGATCCCGCTTAAAAGCGGGTGAAGACTGGTTGGCTTCTCCGAATTTTAAAAAATAGTTACTCTATAGCTAGAACCTTCAGATTACATACACAGGTGCACAATGCATTGGAGAAGCATCTAAAATAGCTTTCAGCCAGGACTGCTATGACAGTACCTCACAGCAGTTGCGTTTATTTCTTCCTCGGCAAAAAAAAAAACATCGGTTCTCCGTCAAATTAAAAAAAAAGTTACCTTCTTCACAGCAGCTTCATTTATGGATCCAGTCATCTCCAGAGCTTTGTAGAAGCAGCGAAAAATTGCTTGAGCTCAGTAGCCTTCCATAACACATTGAAACAACCGCTTCTTTGCCGACCAAGACTGCGGTTGGACTTACTGTCTTCTCCATTTTTTATAAAATCGCCAGTTCAACTGGGGGCCTCCCTGTGGAGGAGCTCGCGGGGCACAACCACACCTTGTGGTCACTTACTCGGCGCAGGCACTGCAGAAAGGACGCAAAAGGGTCTAGCTCCAAACAGTGTTGTCGAAGGACCAGAAGAAAACTACCGCAAGTCGAGCGATAAGAAATCTCAAAGTTAGCATACAGTTAACAACACACTTATAAGGTGAATGGAAATGATACATCACATTGGGTTTGCATGAATATCATTAAGTTGATTCAATGAGAAATGTTAATACTTGTACATGCATTGTCCTTAGAATGAAGGAGAACTGTTCGTTTGGCTTCTTCTGTTCGCATGTCTTTGAGTAAAAGGCACCTTTTCTCCTTATCATTCAAATGCTTGCCTCGAGTTTTGAGCGTAGAATCAAATAAGTCAAAAAAGTCTGCCCAGTCAATCGGCTTTCCAGAGAAGGATGGTAGCTCTAGATTGAATTTGGTTTGTTCCTTGTGGGCATGCATCACTGAAGTTGGATGGTCTCGATCGCAGTTCTTTTCTGCAGCTTGGCTTTCTGTGATGTGCTTGAGGAGTCGTGCAGCAGATGCTTTGAGCAATTAGCGAATGGGGCTGATTTGCTCATCATCAATGAAGTCTTCGGTTTCTTGTACAAAGATTGCCACGTTATCAGAAAACTTGGAGAAGGACTTCTCAAAGGCTCTTGTAGTGATGTTGGTTATGCTGTCAAGTTTCTCCAGCTCTTCTTGAAGAGTGGTGGCCACTTTGTAGTGTTGGTGTCTGTCAATAAGGTTTGGTGACTTCTTCCCCAGTACATTCTTCGGCATAAGCATCATCTTCACCCACTTTGGTATGGAGCAATGACTCAAGTTGAAGTTGTAGTGCACTGTGGAGTTCTATTTCTCTGGAAAGTTCTTGCTTGAGATCCTGGAATTCTCGAGTACCATCTCGCAATGGTTGATTCAGCAGTTCCTCGAATTGGTGATGCTCGCTTGTTTTTTACGGAATCCACCGAAGAAAGTTCTTGGATGGCTTTGATGTCGCTCATTGTGTCTGAGTAGTGTAGGAAGTCGCTACTTGATTGGAGAGGAAAACAAAATCTATCCACCAACTCAATAATTGTAAGTCCACTGGCTTTTAAAGGTGAAATCTGAACTTAGGTGAAATCTGCCAGGGAAATACAACTACTTTGTCAGCAAATAGAAATTTGAATTCCCTTGTTGAAGATCCTTTGTGTAGACTGGATAATCTTCGCTTGTAGAGAATATGCAGCAGATGACTTGACTTCACAGTTGCTCTGTAGTCGTGTAGGACCAATTAATGTGGAGGAGCTCGCGGGGCACAACCACACCATGTGGTCATTTACTCAGCGCAGGCACTGCAGGAAGGACGCAAAAGCTAGCTCCAAACAGTGTTATCGAAGGACCAGAAGAAAACTACCGCAAGTCGAGCGATAAAAAATCTCAAAGTTAGCATACAGTTTACAACACACTTATAAGGTGAATGGAAATGATACATCACATTGGGTTTGCATGAATATCATTAAGTTGATTCAATGAGAAATGTTAATACTTGTACATGCATTGTTAGTTCATGTTTGACCTTGTTCTGGGCACAATGGGTCCTGAACACTCCCTATTACGTACAGTCTTAGGTATTGCTTATTACATCATAGGAAAAAGGTGAGCGTGTCGTGTGACCCCGGTAACTATGCAAAAAAAAAAAATTTTCAAAGTCAATTTTTGGAAGATGGCGTCTACAAGTTACAATGCGGTGCAAGTTTTAGACTTGCTTGATGCTGACTCTAGCGACTCAGGATCAAGCGGAGAGAAGGGAGACGACATCTAGGACTATAGGAGGCCCAGTATCAGGGTTGGTGGACCAGACCCCGTCAACTCTGATACTAAAAATGGGAGTCAAGAAGATGATCGAGGTTCTCTTGTCTTTCTCTTGAAAAATAGCAAGCTTCTGTTGTGGACAGGACTTATTTATAGCTATATTGAGATAGAGTAAGCTGTTTAGCTATAATATATATATATATTTCATTGAGTTTTGAGATTTGAAAGTGGCTTGTGGTTTTTTGAACAATTTCAAATTTTCAAAAAAATAAAAAATTTTTTTACCACATATACTACTAGGACCAGTCACCGACCCCGATTACGCAGATGAGGCGACAGGAGCAGAGTCTTCCAGTGATAAAGGAGAGGATACCGGACCTGAGTCTTCCAATGTTGAAACACGAATAGGAAGCAGGTTCCAGTGATGAAGAAGAGGAAGTGGCTCCTGCTCCGAGTTGTTCTGGACGTCCTCGCGGTCGAAGAAAGCGGGAACCGAAGAACAAGAGTAGGGTGGATGAGGTAGGGGGAGAGTGGAAGAAAGAGGACAACACACCCATTGATATTCCATAATCTTTTGTGTGAAGGACCACAGACTTTGAACATCCCAAAAGTTGTAATATGTCGTTGTTGTTGTAGTGGAGCTTCACACTCGATGTATATGTGTGTGCTGGAGTTGAAATGTTATTCTGGCGCTTCCAGATCTAACCGGGGAGGGAACGAACTCGGTGGGGGGGGGGGGGGGGGGGGTCTTTTCCAATCAGGGTTACTATGCCCATCTAAGTTGAATTTCATGTATGTGTGTGTGTGTACACCAGTCAATTTATACTAGTGATGTGCTTGAGCACAAATGGCGAGCGAGCCTAAAGACTATACTATTTTTATATGAATGATTTTGATTTCTAACACTGAAGCTACTGAAAATAAGGTCCAGTTTTTTAATTTCGCATACAGGGTAAAGGGATTTCAGTGCCATAGTAACAACTCTCTGCAACTGCTTGAATTGAAGGGAAAAAACAACAACAAAACAATACACGTTATTTAAAAGTTTTCTTTGTGATATTCTTTAGCTAAGGTAACACACAATGCCTTGACACAACTGGAGATGCACCTACACAGACTTACCTTCGCGGTAGTCTAGTGGACAATGTATTTTTAAGTAAATACTGTTGCGCACGGCTTATAACCATGACAAAGAGCGCATTGACTTACCACCGCCACTAACTCGAATAGAAATGGAAGTCATTTAAGTTTTCAAGTTTTAACTGCACCCGCAAAAGAATTCAAAACGGTAGGGTAAACAATTCAATTTTTAGGGTGATACGGGTACTGATCGATAAACCAGAGGATTCTGTTTAGTGCAATTTGGGACCGGGTCGACCACATAACTAACACAAAAACGCGAGGGTCTAAGTACAAAATGACATATGTTAGTCCAAACATATATACAAATAAACATCCCCGATTTTCAATTGTGTTACCCCTGTAAGTGTCTCGCTCGCTACGCTCGCTCGCCAATTATACATTTATTTTTATGATCTGTATTCACCTATATCTTCTGGGGGGAGGGGGGGGGGGGGTTATGTTACAAGAATGTCAGTGAAAAGTAATGAAGGGGGAGGGGGGGCAATTCAGCGAGGCCAGCTGTTATGTTACAAATATCATTGTTGTATGTGTTTTTTTGGTATTGTATGGAGGTTCCGGATACTAACCTGGGACGGATCGTTCAGTCTGTGACACCATCCATGCCGGGTAAGTTGAATTCCACGAGTGTGCTTGTACTGCTTTTCATTTTCAAATTACACTTTCTCAATACAACGATTGTTTCTGTCATGTAGAGTGTGGAGTATACATACCAGGGGTTCATACAGTGGGAGGCTAGCCCTGGGTTCCCCCCTAGAATTTTGGGAGTTGAATAGAAATGAACATTTTGGAAGCATTTATTTTTAGTCTGATATTGTATCCCATTATGTTTCTATCATAACTGAGTCATTTAGTGCATAGGACCGAACACTGATCATCAGTGTGAAGTATAGACTCTTATGCAAAGATGTGCATCAAAGTAGTGTAGGTTCAAAAAAATGGGTGTGGCGAAGTACACTCGGAGCCCCACCCCCCCAAACAAAAATCCTGTATGAAACTGTAAACAATACATCATAAAGTTGCAATTATATGTGACAGTGCATAGGAAAAGGGACCATTTCCGTAAACTCAAAAATGTACAGTATAGCCTAAACACCGCCAAAAAATTTTTTTTTTGGTTTTCTTTTTATTGGCCCACAGGTATATCCTAGGTCCGAGCGCCCCGTTTAAACACAGTCACCTTTTATTCTCTATTTTGACCTTCCGTGCGTGCACGGAAATCCAACCCGCGAGTAATTGAAAATCGTGGGCAAATTCAATTTGTTGCCTAGCAACAAATTACCCCTAACTTGGATAATCGCGGGTAAATTCTTATAAGTTTTTGTTATAGGATGCATTGCAGCAACAGAATAGAAATAATAAATGTGAATAATTAAGCTATATAGGTTGATGTTGCTATTTATGGAGTCTTGTAGTTGGAGTCTGCAGACCTGGAGACTCCTGGGACTATTTTTGTGAAGACACTAGAAGAATCAGCAAGTCTCTGACTGGACAAATGTTTCAGTGATGATGAAAACTTCTGTCACACTGCAACAAGAGAAGGTCACACATTTTGAAAGTCCATCATTTTTGTTCATTGATTTAAAGAGATTCCTATTGTTCATTTGTTCCAAAACAGGCAACAAGCTGGCTGCAAGACAAATATAATCCTAAACTTAGCTAGCTAGTGAACTAACAAACCAAGCTAGTTGATCATTTCTAAAAGAGTGACTGTATTATAGTTACCATGACTTACTGTAACTATCAAACTGTTGGAAACAAAAAAAAAGAAGCACAAAACGGCCTGCAAAATTAAGTCTATATCATAGTTGCCAAGTGTACCGGAACATCCGGTGCAGTACCGGAATTATCAGATCTGCAATGTACCGCACCGGAATTACTACTTAGCCTATTGTTGCACCGGAATTACTACTTAGCCTATTGTTGTACCGGAGCTGCCAGCTCTGCAATCTATTCACTCGTCGCGTGGCCAGCTCTGAATTTCTACGCGAATCAATTAACTTTGGCGCCAAAAAAATCTACAGGTTACCGCGAAGCAGGAGGACAAATGGGTCCCGAGCTATAACTGTATAACTGTAGTATACTAGTCTAAAACAGTCACTTCAAATAACATCCTTCTATTATACTTTCAGGGTACGGAATGAGGCTCTACTTGTGAAGCGTGAAGCCATTAGAGCAGCTTAAAACTCTGTCTCAACGGTGACCAACTCCATCCTGACTGGTACCAGCTCCTACTATTCCACCAACATTGTATTCAGACTTGGCTGGTAATAAACTCCGTCATCATCACTTCAGTTCTTTCTGTCGGGATTGCTACCGCTATATTCTTCAGCCCTATCACCTACAAGTCTGAAATTTGTGCAGAACTACCCGCTCTCACTAATGAGCAACCAACTCCAAGCAACATTGGAAAGACGCCGTCACTTCTGCTCCCAGACTAACCTTTTCCAAAGTTACAACGGCAATCTTACGGCTCATTATTGTATTTCTTATTTTTGTTTACAAATGGGCTCTTTTTAGAGCTGCCACTAGTCAATTGATTATGCTCTCTTACCAATAAATTGCGCGTCCGCGGAGCTAAACGTTATGGGGGCGGGGTAAAATAGCGAATCAGTAGTCAACTTGAAAATATAATTCGATATTTCGTGGAATTGATCATTGAATTGAATCCAAATTTTGCGCACAAGCAGCATACCCCCCTTAGAATAAAGTTACAGAGAGATTTTTTTAGAATAACGCAAGAGTAAAACGGCACGAAAATTTTACTATTTAGAAAAAAGAATATAGATATTTATTAGAAATATGGCTCTAATGTTGCGAAGAAGCCCGCTAGCTACCTCTGGAAAAAAAAGAAGAGCACGCTAGTTCCTTCGGCCGCTTCGAAATAACACCAAATAGTAGCGGTGTGCAGAGCTGTATCGCCGTCCCAGACGGGTCTTCATTCTTCATAATTGGCTTGCTGGAGTCCTCTGTATGTGCTCATTCCATCTGTAACAACAAAGTAAGCCCACAGTACACAGAAAAAGAAATATAAAGACATAGCAAAAACAGTCAATTTGCGGTTACGCGCCTCGGTTTCCGGTGGCAGGGCACTCTTAACGCTTTTCCAGTTTAACTGTTTAATGATCAACTGCTTACTAACTGTAAAAAAAGCTACACACAAAGTCCTCGCTACCAATAATAAATATTATTTGAAATTGGAACTGAAAGGAATGCGGTCTATTGATAATGGGCATGGTTTAAGTGTGCCTTACTAAAATGGGTGTGATTTTGGGTGTGGCTCACTAAGATGGGTGTGGTTTTACCTGTACCTAAAATTAGTCTCATAAACTTGGCAACTATGCTATATGCATCTAGTGCTATTTAAAGCCATACCTGTCTAGTACTCTTACACAATGTAGGGTCTAAACTGAGTACGGCCTCCCCCATCAATGAAGTAAGCGGCCCCAACTACAACGTACTGCCGTTCAGCTGATCGCCACCATTTTCCAAGCATAAGTAACAGTCTTACGTAACCCGTAATGCGGACTTCCGGTTAGATTACGGAATTCAACGATAACTCCGCGAGAAATTGAATAAGAAGTTTTAATCGCAGTTTTCTCAAAATAACTGTGCTCAAGTTGTTCCAGATTATCGCTCGTTTATTTAGTGAACCAAGCAGCGCCTGCCTACAAACTTGGTCAAAATACTCCATAAGAAGTGCTCTACATAGTGGTGGTATGAATAACTCATTTTTCAATTTGTAACGCAATTGGTCCCTTTTCCCAAGTACTGTCACATATGCATTTACATTTTGAGTTAATGTTGAGTATAAATGACAATTACAGCTAAAATTAACCCAATAATCCAACACGTCTTCATCAGAGGGCCTTTTTGCATTGCCTGGCAGTGAATAAGAGATTCTCAGGGATTACAGGACAGACAGGATGCATAGTTGCCAACTTTTCAAATCGAACTTCAGGGACACTATGCCACACCCAAACCACACCCATTAATTAATAATTAATCGTCCAATGATAAATAATTTTAATAACAAAAGTCTATTTCCCCAAGTGAGTACTGGTAGCTTTCTTGCAGGTCTTTAACAGTTCAGGTTCAAACTGCACTTCGACATGGCAACAGTCATCACAATTAAACTTCAGTGACATCAATGCTACTAGCTACTATCACTAGTGTTGGGCGGTTAACCGGTTTGACGATTAAATCGCGATTTTTTAAACCGTCGATTATTAATCGTTCTATTTTAAGCTAAATACGATTACCGCACGCGTGCGCCCCGCGCGTCCTCTCATTTTTGTGTACCTTGGAACCAGTCTTTCACCACGAAGAAAATGTCTGCCATCAGTCTTTCACCGCGAAGAAAATGTCTGCCATACTAAGAGTTTCTGGTGCGTGCGTGGTAAAAAAGAAGAATACTAAAAGCAGTGTCTGGAAGGAATTCGGGATAAGAGCTACTGAAGATGGGAAAGTTATAGCAAGTGAACAAAATAGTCCGCTCTGTCTAACCTGTGGAAAAAGCGTACAAGCTAAGGGGAGCAACACAACGAATCTCTGGCAACACTTGAGAGAGCACCACCCTTCAGCATACGCCGAAATATCGTCTGAAAAGGCCAGTAAAAAGGATGGTGAGTGTAGCATGCAGTTAACTCTGGATAAATCTAATTCAAAAGCGAATATGTACCCCTCTACTAGCAATCAAGCTAAGGAACTTAATAAAGCTGTTGCTTATTTTATAGCCAAGGATACCTTCCCTATTGCTACAGTTAACAAGCCTGGGTTTAAACATTTAGTTTCAAAATTGAATCCAAGGTATGAAATACCAAGTAGGAAGCATTTTACTGATTTTGAAATACCAGCCTTGTATTCTTTGATTAAAGATAGCAAAGTGAAACCTGTCCTAGCACAAGCTGAATGTTATTCTGCCACAACAGACTTATGGACGAGTGGCTCTTGTGATCCTTACATAACATTTACTATTCATACAATCAGTGAAGATTGGAGTTTGGCTTCTTTCTGCTTAGAAACTGTTCCATTATATGAGGATCACACAGGACAAAATATAGCAGATGCAGTTCTGGACATTTTAGGAAACTGGAGTCTTAATAAAGAGAAGTTAGTAGCAGTGACCACTGACAATGGTTCTAATGTTGTTGTGGCATTTCGTAATATTGCTGTTTTGAGAGTGAGCTGTTTCGGCCATAATTTAGATTTGGCTATCAAAAAAATCCTTCGTTTACCACAGGTTCGGCAAGCATTAGCTCGTTGCCACTCTTTGGTTGAACTGTTTCATCGCAGTTGGAAAAAAGCTAGAGACTTGCGACAGAAACAAGAAGAATTGGGTCTTCCACAGCATAAACTCATGGGTGATGTCCCTACCCGATGGGGATCTACTTACAACATGATATCACGCATTCTTGAGCAGCAACAGGCAATAAGCGCAATAATGGCTGGAGAGAGAAAATATTGGAACAAGATGCCCACTGACATTGAGTTTACCACACTAGAAACTCTCTCCGATGTTCTTAAACCTTTGTCTGTTTTGACTGATGCTCTTGCTGGAGAAAAGCAGGTAACTGCTTCAGCTCTTATTCCAATCCTGAAACATGTCACTGATTGTTTGACCCCTGCTAGTGGTGAGAGTAGATTAATGAAGGAACTAAAGGACACAATTAGGTTAGATTTACAGAGTAGGTATGATAATAAAAGTTGTGTCTTTGAAACTCTTTCTGTAGCCTCTTTTCTGGATCCACGATTCAAACATCGACACCTGCAACTTAAAGAAGAAATAATTACAAGAATAACAAGCGAATGTATTGGATCATTTGTCTCTTCAGAAACGATCCAGGAAGAATCCCCACCACCTGCAAAAAAATTAAAGGGTTTAGCAGCAGTTCTCAGTCATATTGACACTCAGTCTACTCCAGGTACCAGCACTGTGCTGTCACCGAGTGAGAAAATAAACCTAGAGATTTCTTCCTACATGGACATTCCTACATTGGAAATGGATGCTGACCCTTTAGTCTGGTGGAAATTGGAGTGTTTACATTTCCCAAACTTGGCTGTGCTCGCCAGGAAGTATTTATCAATTTGTGGCACTAGTGTTCCTTCAGAACGAATGTTCAGCTTATCTGGCCACATCTGCAGCAACAGCCGCAATCGCTTATTGCCAGAAAATGTAAATAAATTGGTTTTTCTGGCCCGGAACATGTAACTCTTTGCTGATTTAAAGTCATTGCACAGTTTATTTGTTTGTTTGTTCGGTTAACACTGGACACTTCACAACTTTCATCATTATTGTCTAAGTTTTGTTTGTTAAAAAAAATCTCAAATTTTTTAAATAATCGCTATAATCGCAATATTAAGGGTTGGCAATAATCGTCCTTAACTATGCTAAAATCGCCCAACACTAACTATCACCTGTATTAAATTAAAATTAGAAACTTATAATTCTGTGTAGTTAATCATGATACCTTTGTGGCTTCTCCCTATCCCTTTAAATTCTTCAGTCCACTTTGGATCAAAGTGGGAAACTCTCTTCCTCTTAGTGTGGTGGAGAAGCCATACAATACAACAACGTGCGGAGGAAAATAGGTAAAGATCGCCAATAACTAATTGTGGCGAATTCACTTATGCATGAATTAATTTATTAAATAAAAATGCATGCATACTCGAGCCGTTCAGTAAGTTTATAGGATGTGGAGAGATCCTCTGCTTTGCCTAAATTCATGGATGTAAAAGTAAGTGTAGTGGGAGCAAATTCCTCTGAAGCTTCAGGGACACACAATAGACAGTTCACACTTCCGTTACGGGACGGGACAGAGCGGATAATTCCGGGACTGTCCCGGACGTTTCGGGACGGTTGGCAACTATGAGGATGGCAGACAGCCAGGAAAATTAAGTACTGGTAGCTGCTTTTGCTACACGTAATAGTGCATGTACTTACATTATCAGTAGCACACGCCTGATAAGTGGGCTGGGTTGTGTGATAAGTGGGCTGGGTTGTGTGATAAGTGGGCTGGGTTGTGTGATAAGTGGGCTGTGTTGTGAAGATATAAAAAAAAGAGGTAGATTTGAATTCTACAACTCTGTAGAGAATGGAAGGGAAAGGAGAGGGCCTTACAAAAATTATCTGAGAAATCCAAAGTTTGCAGTTCCAAAGACCTCTTGGTGGAGAATTAAAAGGTAGGATACAAAGAGTACTTGCCAGTAAGTAGTTGTATAATCTAGATCAATAATTAAAGCAATAAAGTTTAAATCTGAAATAAATTCATAGTTGCATAATTAAATTCTCCAATCCACACGAAGAGGTTGTCTTATACATTTTATAAAATTTAATCGTACCTTCCAGCCTTCCCACTTTCGAGGACCTTCCGGCACCATGTTCTCACCAACGAACAGCACTAGCGGAACAACACAGTTTGCATATATGTGACCATTCCTGAGAAAAGGGTCCTTGTCGCGCTAAAAAAAAAATCGAGTTAGTAGCACCATCGCAAAGCTCGTTTCAAGAGCTATATAATGAGCTATAAAGCGCTCTATAATTCTTAAAGAAAGCTGAACTACGACCGTTTTCGTACTCAACTTTCTTGGTTACGGTTTTAAAAAGAAATTGAGAAAACGCCCGTCAAAGTTCTTCCGCAGTGATTAAAAACATCCGTTTTTCCCCGTATACGTAAGGGTTGGGCGAAGGTATGGGTGTGGTTTGTTATTGCCGGGAAAATAAGGTAAACATGGCTAACGTCTCCCGTCAGCGCTTGTTTTTTTCGAAGGCAAAGGTAAGAAATAGCGCTAGTTTAGCTGTTGGTTTTTAAGTTAGCTCTAGTGATACTCATCGATAGTGTTAGAAATAGAATTGTGATAGTCTAGCTAGGGTAACCATAGTTTTAGTAAGGGTGTTTTAAGCTAGTTCCTACATAATATACTTGGAGTTAAAAGTACCACTGTCTCTTGCGATAATCCATTTGGGAAAATCTGCTGAGGTAATGCTGATAGAGATGGAACCCAATCATCCTTCAGTAGTGAAATTCTAATTTTCTCTGAGTCACAACGTTCCTGAACATGAACAATAACTGGACAAGAAGAATCAAAGTGGAAGTGGTGAAAACTCTTAATCCTAGTGATTCGCCTGAAGTGGATGGCAAAGTAGGATGACCAGTCGAATGTTGGAACGATCAAAGTTCCATCGGACATTCAAACCAACTGGACATGGTTACATGTAGCAGAAGCATCCACACACTTTGCTAGTGAATCAACGCTACCAATGTCTGTCTTTCGATATTTTGTTTTAGTAGCCCAAAACACCAGTCTGGTGAGAACTTGGTGTGTCCCACTACAAGAAATGATAGCAAAATTTTTGTGTGTCTTTTGGTCATTATTCTCCACATTAAATACTGCATCATGATGTTGTTTTTATTTTGCCCGCAGCAATTGTCTGCGTGCAAAAAAACTTCTGTTTTTCCAAACCCGTGATTTTCAAGAAAGTGATGCAATTGACTGATGACGACATTGGCTCCCTTGCCACAATCAAATGCTTCGTCTGTTAAGTAGTTCACTTGTCTTGGAACTCCTTCGCAATGGATGCCAAAAATACTGCATTTCCTGGGAACAAGGAAGTACATAGGGCCTGGTTGCAGGGGACTAGATGGGTAGTGAACCTGTTAAAAGGTAAAAATAAAATTAATTTAAATTTTGGTATTATGTGTGCTATTGAAGCAAGTAGCAGGTTATTTTTACACTGTTAAAATTGAGATGTTAGAGAAACCATAAAAAGTTGAGAGGAGGCACTAGGTTGACACCTATGTTTAAACGTGAATATCTTTATAAAATTCGAGATTGGTCGATGAACACCTGTAATACCCTGTACAAATGGCAATTAGGTGTCGACACAGCACCACCACTAAAACACTTTTTTGGAGTTTCCCTAACACCCAGTGATTATACCAAGAATGTACTATTTGAGCATAATCGAAGGAATAATGAACCTTTATTGTTTTTGAATTTGCAGGGATTTTGGTAGACAATGGTGGAGATTGAAATAAACCATTCGAACTGAACTCAGATCGAAGGGAAGTAGAGCAGTCATCCACAATTTTCCGATACAGTGATCGTTCGGCAGTGACAATTTGCAGATGGTCCAAAGCATTCTGCAAATTTTGACGCTTCTTCATTCTCCATGCTCCTCCCCCCCTTACAAGTACTCCAAGACAAGCAGGTAATGTATAAATAATTATAAAGATGTGCAAATTAATGGAAAACGAAAATTAGATTTTAAAAAAAATTTTTCATCATTTGTTCTCCGCATTGTTTTAGCAATTGCTTCAAGATGTCCTATGTAGTACAAAGTGCCACTGTTGCTTACCTTCAACCATGTATTCAAAAGGCGTCAAACAACTTCTAATAAGCAGCTGTGCATATAATCTATTGAGGTTCCACGTATTATGTCATAGTATTTTAAGGTTCCAAGCCAAGATGGCCCTAATACCCCGTTTCTAGTATTTCCAGATGTCACGAAGTGCTTAACATCATCAATAGTTAGTTGGTGTGAGCGTAATGGACCAGATGGATTACCACTAACAAAAGGATAAATGTAAGTATGAGACCTTGGACCAAGTGATAGTGTACTTCCTGGTTGCAAACATTTATCACATCCATAAAATCCATTATATTGCCTGAAGTTAAGAACAGCACATTTCGCTGGTAAATCAGCCGTTCCGGCTAATAGAAAAACTCGAGTAGTAATTTGTTTAATGATACCTTTAATGTTTATACAAACTGTAACTCCAGAAGATTCAAATTTAGCACGGGTATTACGAATAGGTTTTAAAAACATTTGCATTTCAAGCTTACTATTCCCGAACCAAATTCCACTAAGTAAGCTATTTTGCTTACACATGCGAAGTTTATAAGGCAATTCATTAATTATAAAGTACAGTGGCCACAGAGAATAACTTGACGACTTAAAAACGGGTATGCCATCTGTGTTCCATATTAAAGATATATTTTCGGCTTGTGACAAAATGCCATTCAGTTTAAAATGTTCCTTGTACAATTTGCCATCATAAATATCTTGTATGTTGTCGTTTGTTTTGTTTCGATTAAATCAATGTTGAAGATGCTGATAAAATGACGGTCTTCTGAACAATTTTTTTATTTGGTCTTCTAAAGATAGTTACAAAAAATATGGAAGTTCTTGTTCCTTTTTAAACACACACTTACACATGGGATTAGGGCATATTAGGGAGGAATTAGTATCAATAGGTTGGTTGCAGAATGAACAGTAATGATGATGTGTACTGCCTGCTTTATCTAGCTTTAAGATCTTATAAAATTTATATACAGTGGTTGGTAAGGAATGGGGCTGACGTAGTATTGCATTAAACAGTTGAAGCAAATCAAACATTTGTCAATTTATGTGATAGGGAAAAAGCCAAGATTAAAAGCAATGTAGTATATAATGTAACAGGTACATTTTGATATAAAGGAGAGTCCAAACCAGGTGTAGGGCCTGAATCTTGGGAGCTATCGCTAGATAGTTTGGTATCTATATTGTCATCCACACTATCATTGTAATCACATGGTGACTCAAGAGTGAGTGTTGTTGTTTCTTCTGAAGCTGTAGCTGAAGGTATAGTTGTCACTGTACGAGTCTGACTAGGTGTAATAGATGCAGTAAGCTGTTTTGTACTCACTACATCTTCCACATTAACATAACCATCAGAAGGAAGTGCCAATTCATTTACACTCTCTACAAACTCTGTATCAATAGTAGAGTTGGGAATTGTGAAGTCTTCGTTAGCCACAGCATAAGGTTGACTGGACCCAGATTCTGAGACTCTTTATTTTAAATACATGTAACATGAATAAAACAAATACAAAGTATTTTACATGCAGCTGAATTCATCCATCTCATTTTAGTAGTCTTGGCATACTGTCAAGTGGATCTTGCTTCCTGAGATACTTACCATAATGTCGGGTATACCAGGGGTTGATCTACTAAAGAATAAATGTAGTTCATTATAATATAGGAGCATTTGCCAACAAATTAAACAGGACAGGCCACATCCACAACATGAGGTCAATATCAGACTTTAGAGTAGTATAAATAATTGTATTTATAAGTTTGCATGCACATAGATAGGTGCTAGCTTGCTCCTGAGTCCATGCTACGTGACAGTGTTATTAACCAATAGAAATAATTATGAATTGTAAGGAGAAAGTTATTTAAACCAGGTGGGACAAAAAAACATTGGGTAAAAAATCCAAAATATTTTAGCAAAAAATAAAATAAAATAAAGAAATAAATAAAAAATTGGGAGGTTTGTAATTGTAAAAAGGCCTAATGTGTATTTAACACATAACCATTGATGTGACAATCATACATACTATTATAGTTACCTGAAGGAATTGAATGCTGTAGCTAGAGATCACTCTTCTGATATACAGCTGCTCTAATTTAGTAGTAGCTGCACACCATGCACTTTCTGTGACAAAACTGCACTGCATGCACGTGAGCAGAACTCTGCATGTGGCACGTGAGCAAGTTCCTCGTGTTAAAGGGCAGCTGCCTTTGAAATAGCCACTTGCAAGAAAGTAGCAAGATGTCAAAAAAGGCTTTAGTTAGATGGGAGAGTGACAACTCTTTAAGTGTAATTAATATTGAGGCAGTCATTTAAGGAAGAGTAGAAAGAGGTGAAAGAGTTAAAGCCAACTACCAGAAGAAGACTTATGCTGCAATCATTCTGGAAATAAGTATGTACCAACTAAACTTTTTATTGTATAGCAGTTTAAATATGATGGTTTGTTGTTTGTTGAGCTTCTTATTGTATATAAGACTCAGCTGTTACCAAATTCATTTTCATGATACAAGAACTGATCGAAAAACTCTTGATAAAAATGCAAGACAGATTATAAATCAGCCTTCCAGAATAAGACCACGTGAAGAACTTGTAAAGGAAGAAAAAAAGATTTGAAAATGCAGAGGAAAAAAAAAAAAAGGAAATACTAAAGATCAGGGAAACATCGAAATTATGGAAGCACTGAAAGCGGTCGAGGAGAGTGAAGCTGAGAAAGATGAAGTAGGAGAAGAGGAAGTAGAAGAAGATGAAGCCGTGATTTCATTTAAAATAAAATTGAAGACCTGCATGAAAAGATGAAAGTTCTCGAAAGTGATCGAAGTATTTCAGAAGGTATATGGTCAATGACATTATCATATGACCTGTTGATTTAAAAGTTTGTTTTGAATGTGTAAATCCTGCGGTAGTTGAAATAGGAAAAGGAGTTACATTAACAAAGGGGCAGCATGCTACAATAATGTGTTTGTAACGGACATACACTCTCCGCAAGCTACTACTAATGATTTATACTGATCATTTCCTAGGTGGTCATTGTGCTGTTGGGAAAAAAAGGGTCAAAAAATGAAGCCATAAACTTTGAAGAACTAGGAGCTTTGAAAGGCAAGTTGTTTTTGTCATGTAATCTGCTAATATAGTCTGCAATTGAAGCCAAAAAGTTGATCAATCTTTTTTGTTCATGTTTTTTGCAGCAAATTTACACGGGGAAAAAAATCTCCAATGAAGAATTTAATACAATAGTTAATAGCACCTGCTGCGGGGCCAGAAGGAGATTGAAGTGTGGCAATTACACTGAGATGGAAGTGCAAGCAATGTTGAACAATTGAACTGACTTTGTCATTGTCCTCTTGTATATCTGCAGGAAAATTTTAAATCTCTGTATCAAGATAACCATGCAGCACATGATGTACCACATCTACCAGGCAGAGATGCAGCACATGTACCACATCTACTAGATATCTACTAGGCAGAGATGCAGCACATGTACCACATCTACCAGGCAGAGGCACAGCACATGTACCACATCTACCAGACATATACCAGGCAGAGGTGCAGCACATGTACCACATCTACCAGACATATACCAGGCAGAGATGCAGCACATGTACCACATCTACCAGACATATACCAGGCAGAGATGCAGCACATAAACCTCATCTACCAGGCAGAGATGCAGCACATGTACCACATCTACCAGGCAGAGGCGCAGCACATGTACCACATCTACCAGACATATACCAGGCAGAGGTGCAGCACATGTACCACATCTACCAGACATATACCAGGCAGAGATGCAGCACATGTACCACATCTACCAGACATATACCAGGCAGAGATGCAGCACATAAACCTCATCTACCAGGCAGAGATGCAGCACATGTACCACATCTACCAGGCAGAGGCGCAGCACATGTACCACATCTACCAGACATATACCAGGCAGAGGTGCAGCACATGTACCACATCTACCAGACATATACCAGGCAGAGATGCAGCACATGTACCACATACCACATACCAGGCAGAGATGCAGCCAACATCTACCAGGCAGACATGCAGCACATGTACCACATCTACCAGACATCTACCAGGCAGACATGCAGCACATGTACCACCTCTACCAGACATCTACCAAGCAGAAATGCAACACATGTACCACATCTACCAGGCAGACATGCAGCACATGTAACACATCTACCAGGCAGAGATGCAGCACATGTATCACATCTACCAGGCAGACATGCAGCACATGTAACACATCTACCAGGCAGACATGCAGCACATGTACCACGTCTACCAGGCAGATATGCAGCAAATGTACATCTACCAGGCAGACATGCAGAAATATACCATAGTGCTTGTGTGCCACATACACAAATATTGAAACGCGCCATAGGCATGCAGCATGTAAATAGAAGGATATCAGAACTTATGAGTGGCATGCATGTAGCTGCATATGAGTAGCACACAAAAACGTACTTGTGTGCCACATACACAAAAATTGAAATGCGCCACAGGCATGCAGCATGCAAGTAGAAGGGTGCACAACTCATGAGTGGCATACATGCCACTGCGCATGTATAGCATACAAGAGAATGCACACATGTGGCATGCTTTTTCGTGCACACATGCATCCCTCATATGTGACCGGATTTGTGAAAACCCGGCTAAACGCGGCATCTAAAGTTTTCTAATTTATTCTACCAGTAGGCTGCACGGGTCCTTGGGATGCCTTCCTCCTAATTTGGAAGCTGTAGCACAAGCCGTCTTCGCCCTACGCACTACAACACTTCAGTATTTTTGCTAAACTTATTATTGCTGATTTCGAAAAAACGTCGGGTAATGGCGTTGCTAAGGTCAGGGGGCGTGCCTTGTGTCCGTATACTATTACTGCGTGTCTCCGGTACACTATGGAATAACCGGTTAGAGGCGGATTGAAAGAAGTCTAAAAGGCTTAATGCAGGGCTCCTTAAGAAACTATGATGGCGAGAATTGCGTGAGTACGTGAATTATGTAGAATAGTAAGTGAATTAGTTAGCTACAGTTTTTTCCCGGCTGTTAGTGAAAAGCCCGCCAATAATTTCTTAGCAACTCTCCGTACACGAGTCCAACCGGCTAGTATTTCTAGCCTCCTAGTGTGAGTTCTAGAGCACGCCAGAGCTTACAACTGCATCATAAGCTAGAGCTAACTGGTGTCTATCCATTTCTGCCATAAACAATTTTTCGAAAAAAATCGAACCATAAGGCTTTATCCGGTGATACTGAAAAAAATTGTTTGCCGCGTTTAGGCGGATTTTCCCAAATCCGGTCACATATGCACATATGTGGCACATGTGAGGCGCTGTTTCAATTTTTCTGTATGCAGCATACATGCTTAATAGCAGCATTACGCCTGCAGCACATGTGCTGCATATGTACATGATAAGTGCAGTAAGGCAGCACAAATGTGTGCAACATGCATACAACATTTTTGTTAGTGAGCGTACATTGAACAGACAACGAGAAATAAATACATAGCATAACTCCTCCATCTGCGGTTTAGCGCTGCGGTTTCAAGTGATACTGCACCCTTAATCAAGCAGGACATGTTGGCCTTTTATGCTGAAGTTGACCTACTAAATAACTATAAATAACTATACTCTTGCAGTTAAAGATAATCCTCAAAAAGTTGTTACTGTTCCAATTGAGTACATTACTGGAAAAGCAGTCTTAATTAAACCACCTGACACGATCAAGCAACCTAATAACTTATAACTTTGAAAGACATTAGTCCAGATCTGTCCCTATCATTTCCCAATATGTCATCATTTTGTCACTTAAAATGTGTACATATATCTATATTTTTAAACTTAACTAAACTAGTATGTAGTTACATATCTCACCAAACTTCATCTGACCCAATCTGGTTTGCAGTTATTTTATCCCGCATTTTTAATTTTCTGATTAGATTATTTTAATTTATCTGAAAAGATCTGAAAGAAACACTGTGTATTTTATCTTGCCTTTTCTGATAAGATTAGTTTTAATTAAACTGACAAGATCTTGCAAGAAACTCTGTAATTTATCTTACCTTTTCTGACATGATTATTCTGAATTTCTGTTTAGACCCTACATTGTGTAAGAGTACTAGACAGGTATGGCTTTAAATAGCACTAGATGCGTATAGACATAATTTTGCAGGCCGTTTGTGCTTCTTTTTCTTTTTCTTTCTGTTTCCAACAGTTTGATAGTTCTATAATACAGTCACTCTTTTAGAAATGATCAACTAGCTTGGTTGGGTCAGATGAAGTTTGGTGAGATATGTAACTACATACTAGTTTAGTTTAGTTCACTGGCTAGCTAAGTTTAGGATTATATTTGTCTTGCAGCCAGCTTGTTGCCTGTTTTGGAACAAATGAACAATAGGAATCTCTTTAAATCAATGAACAAAAATGATGGACTTTCACAACGTGTTGCCTTCTCTTGTTGCAGTGTGACAGAAGTCCTCATCATCACTGAAACCTTTGTCCAGTCATAGACTTGCTGATTCTTCTAGTGTCTTCACAAAAATAGTCCCAGGAGTCTCAAGGTCTGCAGACTCCAACTACAAGACTCCATAAATAGCAACATCAACCTATATAGCTTGATTATTCCCATTTATTATTTCTATTCTGTTGTTGCAATGCTATAACAAAAACTTATAAGAATTTACCCGCAATTAACCGAGGTAGGGGTAATTTGTTGCTAGGCAACAAATTGAATTCGCCCACGATATTCATTACTCGAGGGTTGGATTTCCGTGCACGCACGGATGGTCAAAATAGAGAGTAAAAAGTGACTGTGTTTAAACGGGGCGCTCGGACCTTTGACAATGGTTTCAGCCACTCAAATTTGGTGTCAGTGTAGCTAAAGGGTAGGAGATACCTGGGGGGGCCAATAAAAAGAAAACCAAAAAAAAATTTTTGTCGGTGTTTGGGTACTGTACATTTTTAATTTTACGTAATTGGTCCCTTTCCCAAGTACTGTCACATATATCTGACAAGATCTAGTAAGAAACACATACATAATTACACAGCAGTTATCTTGTCTTTTGAGGAAAATGATCTTACATTATCTTAGTATTATATCTGATAAGAAGTAATAAGAATTCTAGCTAAGAATCTGATCAGAAAATTCTTTGCAAGATCATCGGACTATATCTGACTTGATCTAAAAGATCAGAAAAGATCTTGGTCAGAATTTTTAGTTGGGTCCTCAACCAAAGCGAAGTCGTCATTGTGGAATATGCCACAAAAATGGACAGTCCCGCACACTTTGATTAAAAAAAAAAATCCAGAAATTCAACTACTTAACTTTAGCTAGTATACCTAACAACTTACAGTTTTCCAACTATAAAAAGTAGGATAAATAGTGTAAAACCAACACTTAGGTCTTGGCATGAAGTTAGTGTGGTTAGCATAGTCACAACCTTCACTTGGGAGGGGCCCTAGCCTTTAAACATGCACAACAAGAACTAACTTTCACTACCTACCTAAAGTTATAAGTTACTCTACAGCCACTACACTTACCTTTTTAGTGTAAGCGTGCGTATTATCGCCGTCTTTTGTCCATTCGTTCTGTAGGTCACCGACGCAGACTCTATCGTTCGTCATAACAGATTTACTAGGTAAAGGATCAACTGAACTACCTACCACTGTCATTTGGAAAGGATCATATAAAGGACGGACTCGATATTCAACTAACCATAACATCTAATCAATCAGCGATAATGGGTACAATTTTTCACATATGATTTCTTAAAAGTATTTGGTGACTAATTGGAGCAATTAGAACACAAAAACCTTCGAGAGACAGAGTTATTTCCAAAGGCACAAAAATTATGAGCCCAGCACCCACACTGGTCACAATCTATCCAGAAAATAGTACTAGCTGAAAGACTTTCAGGCTCATTACTGTCACATAGCACACAAATAGCCCCATCATTGCTGTCACTTTCACAGCTATCCTGACGAAAACGGGAGGGCAGAGTTCTCTGGCGTGGTGAACGACAACTTGCAAAGGGAGAGGCCTCTTCTTCACTCTCTGACTCAGAAACTTCAGAAAATAAAAGAGGAGATGGTGGACAACTGTTTTCACTACCAAAATCATCTACAGTAGCGTTAGCCTGTCTTTTGTCACGCCCACACCCATGCCCACTTCCCCTTCACCGAACTGATCTAGCAGATTCTCGTTCCCTCTTCTTCTGTTCCCGATCCTTCTTCTTTTTCTCTCTCTCCTCTTTCTTTGCTTGTTTTTCTTTCTCTGCTTCTTCTTTCTTTCTTTGTTCGTTTCTCAACATATCACTGTACCCCTTTGAGGTTAAATCTCTAGCCCCAGTAATTCTTTTTGAACGTTTCTTAGTGACAGCAGCATTGTCACTTGGGTTCACCAAAATATCCATCATATTTGGTGATATTAATCCCGCTGATACCAGGGGATTGTTAATTCCTGGTGACACACTATGCTGAAGAACACTACTTGAAGTGCCCACACTTACTTATAGCTAGTGAAGTCCTAACACTGGATGGAGAAGATACTGAAGTTGCTGGAGAAGATACTGAAGTTGCTGGAGAAGATACTGAAGTTGCTGGAGAAGATACTGAATTTGCTGGAGAAGATACTGAAGTTGGTGGAGAAGTGGCTGAAATGGGAGAAACAGAGGCTGGCTGATCCAAAATGATAAAGTGGTAGCAGTTGATGGTAGTGAAGTTAGTGGTGGAGTGGAAGAGGCTGATGAGGAAGAGCTCTGGTTGGGTATATTAGAGTCAGATACATCTGAAGACTGCAGATGCTGATGAAGATGACATCCCATACAACACCAAGGGTTTCATTTTGGACTTTGCAATGGCATCACGATTGAGAGGAAAAATCCCTGACTTTGCAAATCCAGCAATCAATGTTGGGAATTGAGAACGCCTGCTCAAAAGGTCCCTTTAAAACCTTAGAAAATTCCCTTTTAGAAATCACAAAATTCTTTTTAGAGAATGAAAGACTCCGTACTGCTTTGGCATGTCGATCCTTCAGAGACTTGAAGATGGAGACATCTAATGGTTGGAGTGCATGGGTTGTATGGGGGTAAACAAAATAAAATAATGTCATTTTCTTGACACAGATCTATTGCATCCACTGTTATATGAGACTTATGGCCATCAATTAAAAGGAGAACTGGGCGCTGAGATACAACATATTTCAAAAATATTTTTTTAGCCATGTCAGAAACAACTTGGAGTCGATCCACCCAGAATCACTCTTTGCATACAGTGCGTCATCAGGTCCATTGAACCTATACTGCCCCCCAGGGAATGACTTCGCATAAATAATCATGGGAGGGAGAGGGAAACCCGCTGCTGATGCACAACATAGTAGACTGATGTGATCTGATGTGCCAACATTTTGGCTGTACACATTCTTTGCCCCTTTAGCTGCAACCACTTTATCTTTTGTATAATTCATCGGCAAAAATGTTTCATCACAGTTATACAACTGCCTCGGACTGGTTAAAAGATCGTGCTTTGTGAGAGTGGCCTCCAAAATGTTAAAATACTCTTCTACTATAGTTGGATTAAGAGCTTTTACTCAACTACATTCTAAATTATCTGATTTACGCAGCCTTATTTCAGGGTGTCTACATCAAAACAATTGCCACCAATGTTCACCTGGGCCATCTGATTTACTAAACCGATTGTCAGTACCTGACATTTAGAAATAGCCCATGCGAATGCTTTCGTCATAGTCCTAGTTAGAGGAAAACCTCGCTGGGCCATATACAAAAGGTACTGAACCAAAGATAACTCTTCTTCTGAACTGTCACGCGAAATTCAGTCCCACCCAAAATCTGTCCCCCCTGACCAAAAAGAGCTGCGAATTACTGTCCGCCGGACCAAATTTGGTTGCCAAATATGGTCCCCCATAGAAAAATTAGGTCCTATGGTGGCGGATCAAAAAGCCAGTCTGCCGGACCAAATTTGGCAGCCAAATATTGTCCTCCCTACCCTGCTGTCACTAAACTAAGAGTAACTATTGGTCTTTGTTTCTGTTAGGCTTTTGCATTAATTTAATGGGTGCAGTTTGGGCATAGTTTGCCATAATTAGGTATGGCCAGTGTCCTGGAAATGGTTCTCTAAACGTTGAAGGCTTGATCAATTTTTTTTTTGAATTTACTGAAATACAGTTCATTATAAAAATTAATTCTCTGTCTCTAATCTAAATCTTGACAGCAGCTAGATAAAACAAGGAATGATTGTGCCCCTCAAACCCCGTCTAAGAGTTATGGATCCACCATTGCCTTTTTATAGTAAAATAACCATATTACTTTTTTAGCCCACAAATCTTGAATGTGTTGTACTGTAATGATAAGATAACGTGACTTAATTAAACTCCTTTTGATATTTTATTAAAATAAATATTGATGACATGGCATTTAAACAACAATAGAATAAGCAGCAAGTGATGTGGATGCATTATTTTGGTATGGTCGTTCTTTTGGTAGAGATCCATCAGTACAAATAAGAATGTCATAGTGATTGCTGTTCATGTGACAAATCTCAAAATGATCAATGTCAGATGTTAACTTTAACTGGCAGTCAGAAGGAAAGATCAAGTCAGCTGCTTGACTTGAAGATGACATCTTTGCCCAATAGTAATTGTGGTGTCCTTTGTCACGTACGACAAAAACAGGCATGCTGAAATACAGTGACAATGCAAAAATTTCCACATGTGTTCCCCAAATACCTTTTTTTTTTCATTTCGTTTGTGTGCTTCTTTACTGTTGCAGGAAAGCAGTACGATTTAAAGTAGCTCTTGTTTAATACAATAAATTTCACAAGAACTTTTCGAACCAGGAAATAATTTTCTTCAGTTCCAAAAAGAATGAATGATATACTTCTAAATCAGCAGTTTCCATTATAGAATGCCTTTGACGAGACTGATTATTCAAATAGCAGTCCAGCTCACTGATGGCCTCTCCTTGGTTCGTGTTTAATGATACCTGCAAGAATAAGTTTTCATTAATTCAGAACACAAATGGCAATAATATCAAAGCTTTTTGTACAATGTCATGATTATTGCCACTTTATAAGAGTTTTTTTGGAATCTACAATTTTTAAACAAATTATGCAAAAAAAATTACTTGTTGTGTAGATCCAGTGCACTTTCTCTAACACATTTTTTTTCTTCCTTCCAGGGCCCCCGAACTTCTTCATATCGATGCAATACAGGCATGATCCACAATCATTTACCAAACATCCTTCACATTTCATGCATCCTCTTCCTAAAATATAGCAACATGACCATACCAACATGAATTTATAACACTTAATGAAATAGTATTTACGCTTTATATATCTACTTGGAATACAATTCAATCTCTTGAAATCTTGGCTTCTTAGATACTCCAGTGTCTCTTCAATAAGTTCCACTTCCCTGTCATCCCCAGGAGCGGTTACCTCTTCAGCCAAGAGGTTACCAGAAGCCATATCTACCACAGACATGAGGCGCTAGGGTAATTAGTGCGCACCCAGAAGTTTGGGATGCGCGCGGAGGGGTGGGACTGGAAATGGCAATGGCGGACCAATTTTGGCGGCAACATACAGTCCGGGCGGACTGCGCTTAGATGGGGACCGGATTTTTCGTGACAGCATTACGGAGTTATAGCCAAATGACGATAATGCGTACAAAAAAAAAACGGCGATAATACGCACGTTTACGATATATCCATAGAAACTATTCAAAATAGCGTGAAAGACTGCCAATGAAGTTCTAAGGACCAAGAGCAACAAATTTCCTTCCGGGGGAAAAAATTATGTCGTTGTAGCGCAGAAGCGTTTACGTAGAAATACCTTTGAACTTAAAAATGCTTTTTCTCGTACATTTAAATCAGAGTTGTGGGTATGTTTTTTGAGCATATCTTGGTAACGGTGAAGCACCCATGGTTCAATTTTTGGCTATGGTTTCTAGAAAGCACCAAAGGTCGTCTTTTTGCAAAATCAGTCACACTATGCTTATCAATATTTCTATGTTATTTTGGTCTATAATGCACCATTGGCAAAATATTACGGTTATAATGTGTGCATAAAAAAATTAATGTAAATACATACCTTAAAATTTCATTGGGTGTAAATAAGGCGAAAAGTGTGGTTAAATGTGACCGGTTCTCAGAAAACAGACCACAACTAATTTTTTTCAAATTTTTTTTTGTTTTCATGCAATAGGAGCAAAATAAAAATTGTAAGTTATTGGTACCATGTGAAAGTTCTATTTTTGAGCAACAAAATGAGCTATAAAGTGTATGCAAGAACTTACTATAAGCAGAGATATAGGCATTTATATTCGCAGAATCACAACAACATTACTTAGAATTAACCGCGTTTAAAGTTTAATCTCACCGAACTTCAATTTTTTTCATAAATTCCTATTTTACGTAAGAAGGGGCTAATTTTTGGCGCAATCACCCCACAGCAACATATGTACTACACATGTATTCTAACATTATCTTATTCATGCACACATTTTCACTTAATATACAAACACACATACACAACCTATTGTCGTTGGCTGATACACTCTCAACATTACCATACAAGGAACTTGTCATTTATGCAAGCATGCCCAGACTCACTATATGTATACAGTTTCCTTTCATTTTGCTCAGTCCAGCAGTTTCTTGAAATAAAGCTTTGTACAATTCCACCTAAAGCTCCAACTGCCAACGGGCACCTTGAGGTTACCGAGAGCGCTAGTCTCAGGGTTGGTGATTTGCAAGCCTAACCTTAGCTGCAGAATTGGTGAGGTTAGCCTGCTGAGTACTCAGGTGGCAGCATACCAAGTGAATAGTGTCTCTCTACCACTGGGACAGCTGTTAGTTGTCTCACCACAGTGAGGGGGAATAAAACTATCCATGCTTATTGTGGTGGAGCGGCCTTCAGCCACTCCCCCGCATGGTGTATCATCATCCTACTCACTTTGTTGGCATCTGTTGTTTGTGGTTTGTGCAATCACCCTTCAGCCGGACTGACTCATCCCATTCATCCCTTACACACACCCTGCATTCCATTCTTATGTATTGCCTCCATGCATCATCCACTCACTGGGCATGCCCAGGATGGTTTCCTATATATTGGCCATCCTGAGCAGTCCCCATTTAGTTGTACATCTTGCCTTTTCCCAAGCTCTATGATAAACGTTAAACTTTGTCATTTGGGTGGGAGAGCCCCTTTCAAAAGCTTCTGGCGTGCAACTCTGGTGGCAGCGACCTTCTGGCCTACTCTTCTTGCTATTCCTGCCTTCCTCGCCTGATACCACACCTGGCGGCAGCGGTGGTTCCAGACATCCAAGCAGTTCTGGTTAAGAAATCGGCCTCACCTCATCGAAAGAACACGACACTACACCTCACCACCTTAGCGAAGTTCCTATACTTTCGTGTCTTACCTGCCTTTATTACAGTACAGCTCTTCACAGCCCCTGCTGAGTTGATCTCGAGCTCCTTTCTGAACTTCCACATCATTAATTGACACTTCCGGTTCCCCACATGGACGCACACTTTCCAGGGCTGCCTGACATTTTTTTAGCTACTACCCTACCAAGCTATTCCTTGCCGTGCTATCTACCTCATCCACCTCTACTACACCTCATCGACCTACACTTCTATCGGCGCAAGTTACTTGTCTTATTATTGCATACCGTAGTTGTTTCACTGTGTCTTGTGCAGAACGTTGTAATTGTGGGTTAGTTCTTCTAAGTCATTGTGTCACTTATTATCTATTATGCCCCCCAAGCAGCACGCTCGTACAAACAGACCAGCAGCTTCAGTTCCTCGTACTCCTAAGCCAGCTCAGGAGGAAGTCTACCTTGATGAAGCATCCTATGCCATAGGATGCTTCATCAAGGTAGACTTATCGTGCACTCCTAGCTCTATCTCTAAAGGCTCAGAATCTTCAGCTTCACAAAATACAGTGACCGAAATAGATGATTTCAGTGCCTTCGATGGCATTACACCTCAGGATCAGACTAACGTTCGCTCCTCACCGGAGAGAACTGAATCGTATCCTCGCTCTGACTCTTACGTTGGTCCTACCTCTCACAATCAATCTCAACCCCTTGTAGAAGCTACTCCAGAATACCGTGGCCCCATATCCCAGGACATACAGAATGCTAGAGCCTATGCTGACAGCCTAAAACATTTAGACATTGATTTCAACTCTATGATGCTTTATAAACTTTCCGAACAGCTCATTGAGAATAAGTCAGTTTCCCTGAGTGACCCCAGTAAGACCCGTATGGCTGTGGGCGAGCTCAAGGAAGCAGATGACGTATTCGCATTTTTGCATCGTTTTGAGATGGTCGTGTTTTCTAGAAACATTCCTGAAAGTAAATGGTTATGTCATCTGGCTCCATTACTTACTGGTCGTATCTGTGAGGTTTATTACAATTCTTACAATCGCACTTCTGCATATGCAGACATGAGAGCTACAATCCTGCAAGCAGGAGGTTATTCCCTGTCTGAATGTTTAGACACCTATAATAGTCGTTACAGGCATCATGGTTCTCAGACCTTGCATGAATGGTACACGCACACCAAGTATAAATATGAAGTAATCCTTGATTCACTACCCTTCTTGTTTAATGTCCCCAATTCAGTAGTTGAATCCATGGCAAAAACATTTGCTCTCGTTGGTGTCCTTGCTATACTCCCACCTGATCGTAGAGATTTTGTCCTTAACAAAGAAGCACGTAACACTGAGTCCTTCTTGAAAGACTGCATGCTCCTTCCTTCATGGATACCAGACACAGATCACACCATTCTCATCACTACCACCGCGGCTCATGCCACACTCATTTTCACAATCGACCACGTCATTCACATTTTGGAAACATGTATGACCAGCCACGGCAGTATAACAATCAGCAGGGGAGTAGGAACAGGGGGGATCGGGGGGCACAGGATCTTTTCCTGGTTATTTTTCTTGGCCAGGTCTGAGGTGTATGTCAGCTTGTTCTTGATGGCTGAAAGGTGCTCCTCTATCAGGTGGGGAAGTGGTGTGTCTGATTTGACTCTGATGAGCTTGTTGTAGACGATCCGGCATTGGTCATGATAGCGGTCGAAGAATTCCAGCGGGTCTGGAACTCTCTCAGGAGTGGGAGCAAACTTGAGACCCAGCAGCAAGACTTCTTGCTCCAGGATGGTGAGAAATACGGCTGCTCAAAAGAAGATAAAGCTAGATTCTGGTCAGCTTGGTCTTAAAGCCTTCTTTTCTTCAGTGGGAGCATCAAATTCACAAGATTCTCAACCTCAAACAGGTAAGAAGTACTTGGCCATATGAAATAATCAGCTAAAATTTATCCATTACTGTGTAGAGCAAGAAGTGATGGAGGATACGATGATCAGTGATGACGAAGAAACCTCTTGCACTACCTGTGATCCAATTGAAAATAGCATGAATGAGTCTAGTGCAGCAGATGGTTCATGTAGCTGTTGTTCTGGAGATATTAGTCAACCAACTGACCCATCTTTGCTCCAGAAGACTGAAAAAGTATATGGAAGCGGAAGTTGCATAAAAAAACACCGCTTCTTAGCTAAGTGGTTCGAAGCATCATCATTGACTCAGGCGCTAAGGTGTCCTTGCTCTCTAGCAGTTTTCTACCTGCAGATTCACAACCCGTGAAATTCGTTTCCATCAAAGGTGTTTCACAACAGCCAATGATAGTACCAGTGCACAAGGTTGACATAGACATTCCCACTCTTTGTGGCTCATATCAGGTAGCCATACTAGACAAGCTGCCTCCTAACACCTTTCTACTCGGTACAGATTTTGGCAAAGAACAGCTGTTGACACTAATGTCCTTAGTCAAATTGTCACCGTTACCTGCCTTGGCTGTCACCCGTGCCATGGCAAGGGACGACGACGTTGCCTCAAAGACGGCCGAGACACTCCAACTGTCTGAAGGTGCTTTCCCTAGGGCATTGGAAGACATACCAGAGGAATTTTACTCAGAGACAGACGTGCCCGTGCCTGACAATGACAGTGCCTGTTGCTTTCCTGCCCCTGAGGAATCCGAGTCACCCGTACGCATACCTTCATCGTCATCACCTGCATCATCACCCATTCAATCAGATTATCCATCATTTTCTGCTATTCCCACTTTTGTTTTTGATGGTATAAGTAAAGACGAGTTCTTGTCCATGAGCAATCAGACCCCTCTCTTACCTCCCTGTGGGAAGATGCCAGAAACAACAGACGTAACATGTTTGTGTCCAACGGTATTCTTATGAGCCTGACTTCAACATGCAGTCAAATTTCCCTGGCACTTGTCATTCCCGAAGGCCTCAGACTCAAGGTCTTGTCTGTAGCACATGAAGGACACGGTCATGGTGGCTTAAACTCCATTAGAACACTGATAAATAAGCATTTCACCTGGCCCGGTATGCAACATGACATCAAAACTCATATTGGCAAATGCACTGTGTGTGCTAAGGTAAATAAGTCTGGCGCGATCAAGACTCTATTGCTTCCTCCCGAGATCATAGCTCAGAGAGGAGAAAAGTTAGCCCTTGACATTGTAGGTCCACTTCCCTTATCCAAACAGAAATTCCGTTATGTACTCACTGCCATGGAACTAGCCAGTGGTTTCCCATTTGCAGTCCCGCTAAAGAATTACACCGCAGAGCACACTGCTCAAGCCTTGTTCTCTATACTATCTTTTACTGGTACCCCTCTTGTGGTCCTTACGGACTAAGGCACCAACTTTATGAGTAAGGTTCTTTCCCACATTTACAGAAAATTGGGAATTTCGAGAGTGTGTACCTCACCATACCACCCACAGAGTAACGGGAGACTAGAACGCTTTGGCACTCTCAAGACAATGCTCACTAAACTAATTGACTCACAACATAACTGGCCTGATTTTATTGATGTAGTCTTATTCTTTATCAGAAACATTCCTCACTCGCGTCATGGTTACACACCCCACGAATTATTATTTATTAAACCCACCCCATTTATTTTGTCCACCCTCAAGAATTTTTGGCTCAGTGACAACCAATCCAATCTGAATTTGCCGCAGTTTATACAATATATTGATGCACAAGCAGCATGCACTAATGCCTTAGTTAAGAAATGCATGAAATCCAAAGTGGCCAAGTCCAGACTGTCTAAGGAAGAAACAGCGCTATCCAGTTTAAAAATCGGTAGTCTAGTCCTCAGGAGAGTACCTGGGTTGAACAGATGCCTCGAGTCCTCTTGGGAAGGTCCTTATAGGATAGTGAAACTCTTGCACCCGGTAAACTGCGTAATCAAAGAGGTTGATAAGAAATCCAAGCACATTACCGTGCATGCCTCCCAGCTCAAACTGGTTGGTGATGCATCTGTCTACAGATTTGTTTCAGTCATTGATGATCCACTTGAAGAACCACGCCACAAACACAATGTAGAACTTCCCATGTCACTTACTGCTGAACAGACAGCAGAACTCGATAGTGTTTTGGCTAGATATCCTTCTGTTTTTGCTGACACCCCAGGCCTCACAAACGCAGCTGTTCACACTATTACCCTTTCCAGTTCCACACCTGTGTGGACGCCACCCTACTCAGTTCCTGTGGCATACAGAGAGTCTTTCCGTAAGGAAATTGAAAGCCTGTTGGAGTTAAACATCATTGAGCCTTCTTCCTCTGCATGGTCCTCATCCCCTCTTCCTGTAAGGGAAGAAGGATGGTGGAATCTGTGTGGTCGTTGACTACCGGAAGTTAAATAACGTAACCGTGCCAGAGCCCTTTGCAATGCTTCCAATAGACCATATCATCTCCCAGTTAGGCAAAGCCAAATTCCTTTCGAAACTCGACCTTTTAAAGGGTTTTCACTGCTCAAGCCTTGTTCTCTATACTATCTTTTACTGGTACCCCTCTTGTGGTCCTTACGGCCCAAGGCACCAACTTTATGAGTAAGGTTCTGACCATGGTAAGATCATATTTTAGGTATTTTTTATCACAAAAACAGCCTACTTGTTAGCGTAGCTAGCAAAAGAAAGGTATTAGCTTCACTATGATGTTTTTTATATGTGTTATTCTTGAGTAGTTTTTGAATTATACATCTTGTATTGTTGTTGGTTTTTTTGACCACATACAAATTTTCAAAAAATTTCAAATTTGTTTATGTACTTATAGCAGTTGGAGGAGATGCTAGCTTTTTAGGATGTGTGTAGTACATATTTGGTTAGGTTTACAATTCACATCAGCTGAATAACAATTTTTTGTGTGTTATCATTGCAATGATATATTTGCAATAATAACTTTTTTTGTCAAGTGTTTATATATTTTTTTATTTTTTATGTACAAGTATATACAAATATTGTCAACATTTTTTTGGTAGCTCAAATGTATGGAATTGTTATGGGCGGTAGAATCACTTAAGGGTGCTGGCACATAGCAACGCGCGTGCACTGTTAATTGAGTTCCCAGACCACGAGTTGTAGTTCGTGGCTAGCCTAAAAAAACACTCGCAAGGAATTCCCGCCTTCAACTTCCTTGGGTATAGTTAGCGATCTTACTCGATCTATTCTTATGCAATCCCTTGTGGTCTGTTATATATCTGGATCCTGGGTTTTATTTCAGGGCTGGTTTTATTCTGGCAGGTCTCTCTTTGGTGGTGGGTTATCAAGTTGTGGCCAATGGCTAGTAGAAGAGTCAGAGGAACAAAGAGGAAACAGCAACTACTTGCTGCTAAGCACGAGAAAAGATGTAATCCCAGTAGAAGTTGATACACACAAAAAAATAGTTCTAGCTACCTTAGCTACTTGTACACCAACTAACAATACACTGTCTGTCATCTGACAAAATTACTGGCAAAATCCTAAATATTCAATTGCACATCTGAGGAATTATTGACTCCTGTTGTAGTACATAATGTAACTATATTTTTTACAAAAAAAATTGCAAAATTGAGATTAAAAAGTTTGTGTCAGGTTTATTATTGGTATCTCTGATATAATATCACAGGTCCTGCATTGGAAGTGGGCGTAGGTCCATCTGTGCCAATGAATGCCGGTTCGTCTGTGCTAGCAAGCACAGGTCCATCTGTGCCAATGAATGCCGGTTCGTCTGTGCCAGCAAGCACAGGTCCGTCCGTGTCAGTAAACACAGGTCCGTCTGTGCTAGCAAGCACAGGTTCATATGCACAATTCAGCGTAGGTCTGTCTGTCCCAGTAAGCAGCACAAGTCCATCTGCACCAGTCAGTGCAGGTTCCACTGAAAGATCAGGCATGCACACATATGAAGCAAGCACTTCCCCCGTTGTTGGTGGTACACTTATGGACTCGGGTCTAAATCCTGCAGGTACTGCTGAGGTGCATTGGAACTTGTACCTACAATTGCATTCAATAATAGCAGAGGTAAATATATTTGTGGCACAAAAAGTAACAGGATGTCTAGACAAACTTCACATTCAGTCGCAAATGAATAAGTGGTTAGCTCAGAAGACCCTGTATACCAATGCAGCACTACTCACCAGATCCCTTGGAAAGCCCAGCATCACACCAACACAAGCCAAGAACTTAGTCACTCAAGGCTTCGATCTCCACACTCTATTGCTTCTCCGTAGAACCAGTGATACCAAGGATGCCTTCGTTGCCTCCCTGAAGCAGAAGGGAGTCAGGAGCAAGCCGCTCGGAGAGAAGCTGTACAGGGCGCTCTGCTCAACTTAGAAGTCTCAGCCCGGGCGCCTTCTCTCCATTTCGTTGTCTGTGTTTATTTATTTTTTCAAACGGGCTCTTTTCAGAGCCACTGCATTCCAATAATCCGCGCGTATTCCTTACCTGCCCGCGGAGGGCGGGGCTGAAATTGACAAAATTGTGCGAGGAATGATTGGCTTGTTCTGCATGCTATTTCTGGCCATAAGTACGGAATGGGGGTTCAGAACCATTCTATTTTTGGAATACAGGTACAGAAGATAAAAATTAAAAAAATTACAGAGGGAAATTTCGTAATAACGGCCAAAAATGGATATATTTAAGGAAATGGTCGCCACAAAAATAAAAACAATGAATAATTTGAAAACTAAATTGTAAATCGAAAAAAGCTTCTGTAATTTTGTCGGCGGTGAGTTCCTGAGTCCATAGAGGGTGAGACCCCCAACTGTGGAGTTGAATTGTCGGGGATATTTTGCCATTTATGTTGGAGAATGTGACCGCTTATATCTGCCATAGTAGTTGCTTTGGACTTCTAATTTCTGGTAAGCCAGCTCCTGTGATAGTTTACTGTGAGGTCCACTGTATAGGATAGCCTGCAAAACTTAAGAAATATATAAAAGTAGGCCATAGCAACATAATTGATTTAGTTAATTGATTTGCGTGGGTGCATGCGTAGGCGGTGTGCCAGCACCCTTAACAGTCTCATTATTTATATCGTTGGAAAGCTCAAAGCAAGCTCTATACGGTAAAATTTGTTTTTAAGGGTTTAAACGAGCCTAAAAAAAGATATAAAAATAAAACATTAATTAATTTGATTAGCCGTCGTTGCCCGAGGTCGTCGACGCGCAGTTAAATTAAGTCCGGAAGGAAAGGGTTAAACACTTTTAAAGTTAAAAATTTTTTAACTAATTTTAAAGAAATATAATTGAATGGCTGGTGGCTACTGAGGTTCTCTTCAAAGCTGAGTTAGAACATTTCTTCGTCTTGCAATCCATCTTGTCGAAGTATCGGTAGACACTCATCACCACGTCTTTCGTCTGGCTCCACAGTCGCTTTCCCTTCGGCATACCTACAACACAACAAATCACGAAAAAGGAGAGAAAAAACTACAAAAAATACGTTATTACAACAACAATGAACTATGTTTAAGAGCAATAACTAAGCCTCAGAGAAACTCACAACTCAAGGAATGAGCTAAATAACTTTGCGCATAATTGCAGCTGCTTTCCATGCACGTTTTTTTAATTTGCACACGTGTTAACGCAAGTAAACATCACATGACTTAATTGCTTCCGGTTTTGGCTTATTGCATTCCGCTTTTCCTCACAATTGTGGTTGCGCCAACTCAACATGGACATACTATAGTGGTCAGGGCACCTCTGAGGTGAGAAATTCCAAGTCCTCAAGCAAACAGAGCAACAAGGCCAATTGTGCGGCCTGTGTGCTCACTACCAAACACATAACAAGGTCTGCTCCATTGTCCCCGACACTGGAGCAGACATCACTGTAGTACCTGATGAATTGCTCAGTGATAGTAGTAAGTTGAATGATGTAGTGCAAGTTAGGCTAGTGTTGGGAGTTTCGGTGGAACGCCCCCCTAGCTAAGGCCCACTTTGAGGTGGATGGTAGCTTGTGCGACCAAATTGTGATGGTGGCCGACGAGCAAGCCCCCAAGGACGTTGTGTTCTTTAGTGTCCCTCTGGAAGAAAACGAATCTGGAAAGCTGTTGTCTGCCGTCGAAGCTAGCCGTACAACGCTTGCTTCGGCGGGGCACTCTAGTGTTACCCTTGACAGGCAGCCACCATTTTCGGGTGATGTGGGGGAGTCGCTTAAGGTAGCGGGTGACAATCCCGAAAAGCGATCGGGAGGAGTTGTGACCAGGGCTGCTAAGAGCAAGCCCAGAGAGCTGTTGAGGCTGAGGAAACATATGTAGTTCCCCCAACTCCCTTAGCAGACTTGTCTACGGCTCAGATGGCCGAGAATGAGTTAGTTATAGGGAGTAGTGGTGAGGGATGCGTGGCTGAGGTATGTGACAGGCGCTTACCTTCTGGAGTTGCCGAGGAAGAAGAAATGACGGAGGGCTTAGGTTGTCCAGATTGGCTGAGGCGTCAGCGAAGGATGATCTTCGGAAGCTGGTGAGGGAGGATGAGTCGCTAGGTGTATGTAGGGAGTTAGCAGATAGTGTTAAGCGTGGATATGCATGGGTAGATAATCTACTTTTTCATGAGGTCCTCAACGAGGATGGTGAGGTGCTGAGAAAGTTGGTCCTGCCTATGGTGATGAGGCAGAAAGCCTTGTGAACATGCCATGACTTCCATGGGCACACTGGTGTGAAAGGCATGAGGTCTCTTCTGAATAAGAGATTCTCATGGCCTGGCGACAGGGGCACTGTCTTCACGAGTGTGGAAGGGTACGGCCAAAGTCTTACCCTTTATTGTTTGTTCCACTGCCACCAGGGCTTCCAGTAGCTACTATGCACGTTTCCCCCAGGACGTTCCAGATATAGAGGTTTTAAGTCTTATCTTAAACATAGCGTACACAGCAACAGAAATGAAGTGAATCACAAAAGGAAGCCGGCTAAACTACCTCAGACAGAGTCTTAAGTAGCTCAGCCACGAAGCTATGTGGGTGCTTTGATTGGCTAACTTCTCAACCAATGAGAAGCCTGATCCTGCCCGCCAAAATGCACACATGCACACAATAACAACTATACGTAATGCACACAGTTTTGCACACGACAAGCACACAATGAACAATTGTCCTCTGACAATACACACACAAACAGTTCGGTTCTTCATTCTTGATGATGATGATGGGTGGGGCCCGATGACTCCGTCTCCACACCCCCCTGGTTAAGATGGAGACCTCCATCCAATTCCTTCGGAACATCCATGACACACCCAGAATCCACATCTCGAAGAGGTCCATCTGCATAATCGGTCGTTCGATCCGTGTTATCCAACATCCGGGACAGTCCATCTGCGTGGGGAATGTCCTCCCCTGGCACGTATTCGACACTCTCCACTCGGCCTTGTAGCCTAAGTGCCAACCTCCACAATCTAGGGTTTAAACCAGATCTGGAGGACCCGCTGATTAGAGCCAGATTAGGCCTGTGATCAGTCCTGACCACTACCGGTCGTCCAAACAGGAAGACATCAAAATGGTCCAGGCACGCCACGATTGCCAGCGCCTCCTTTTCCGAGACCGAGTAGCGCGACTCCGCCCCTCTCAGAATCCTTGAGAAGAATCCAACAGGAAGTTCAACTCCATCCCTCAGAACGTGAAGACATCCACCCACAGCCACAGCACAAGCATCTGTGATCAACACAAACTCATCCGTGGGACACGGAACCGTCAAACACACACAATGACACAAAGACAATTTGAGCACATTAAAGGCTTCCTCACCCTCAGAAGTCCACACAATCCTTCCCAACGCCTCCCTGGTCGTCAAAGGTGTCAACACAGCTGCGTGGGTGGCAAACTCATTGATGAATCTCCGATAATATCCCACAACCCCGAGGAATGACTTCAACTGCTTCTTGGTAGTAGGAAGTGGCCACTCAGCAAGGGCGGTAACCCTGTCCTCAGGAACAGACATTCTACCCTCACCAACCAAGTGACCTAAATACCGCAACCTTTTCTTCCCAAACCTACACTTACGCAGCTTCACAGTCAACCCGGCACTACTTAGACACTCTAATACTCTTCTCAAGGCTATCAGGTGCTCCTCCCACGACTTTGTGAAAACCAAAACGTCGTCTATATAGCATCCTGCTACTTTCCTGACGTCCCTCAACACACCATCGACCATACGCTGGAATATGGCCGGCGCATTCTTTAGTCCAAAGGGCATTCGCTTGAACCTGAAACACCCCCATGGACTACCAAATGTGGTGAGATCCCTACAATTCTCTGCTACCTCCACCTGGTGGAACCCCGCTGTGAGGTCCAGGGTTGACAAGACTCCACAGCTACCCGCCCGATCTAGTAATTCTACCAGGGTTGGCATGTGATGCCGCACCTGGGGTGTTAACTCATTTAACTCCCTGAAATCAATACATACTCGGACTGAACCGTCAGGTTTATGAACAGGCACTATTGGGCTGCTCCATCGCGAGCCCTCAGCCTCCTCAATGACACCGTTTACCAACATGGTGTCTATGGCAGCTTTAACACCGTCAACTAGACTAAATGGAACTCTTCTCACCGGCTGGTTGACCGGCTGAGCACCCTCTACCAGCTTGACCTCACATACCACATTGTCACTGCAACCCGGTGTCTCACTGAAGGTATGAGGAAATTCCCGAAGTAATTCCTCTAACTGAGTAGGATTAAAACCCACACATGGTTCATCCTCCAACGTGTTACCTTTAACCACGCCCTTCTCCTCAGCATCCTCAACAGCGACCACTGCCCTGTATACCTTCCTCTCGTGATACACCTTAAGGTTATTGATATGCATAGTTCTCCCTTTCCCTGGTAACCCATCACCTGTCACCGAGTAATTGACCTCGCTGAGAACCTTAGCTATTTTGTAGGGACCCTCCCAACTACTCTGGAATGCCCCACATCTCCCTGGCACCTTGACTAATACACTCTGACCCTCAGCCAACTTCCTGTTGGACCTTGTTGAGTTCAGCTTACTCCTCTGCCTATCCTTAGCCCTCTTTCTCCGTGCAACACTCAGGTCTGTAAGTTCCTGGAGCCTATCCTGCAGCGTCTCGATCCACTTAGAAACAGCTACACCTTCACATACATCTTCCACCCACCCTAGGTACACAACGTCTAATGGCCCCCTTACATTGAACCCATACACCAGGTCAAAGGGGCTAAGCCCAGAGTCCTGATGCGGCATTTGTCTGAGTGCGAACAAGGCTAGCGGCAGAAAACGGACCCAATCCAACCCCTTATGGCTTGCCTTGGCTAGCATCGGCTTCAGCGTGCCATGGAACCGCTCTACCACGCCGTTACCCTGGGGGTGGTACGGCGCGGAAAGGATTCTCTCACAACCAAACAGCTGTGCTACTCTCACAAAAAGTTTGCTAGTAAAAACTGTCCCTCTGTCAGTTAATATAACATCTGGGAGACCCGTCTTACACAGTATTGAACAGAAAGCTTCCGCCACTTCTGTGGCAGTGACACCTCTCAATGGTATGGCCTCTGGCCATCTCGTGGCCATGCATGCATAAGTTAGCAGGTATTGGGCCCCGCCCTTCCCTTTGGGTAATGGCCCAACTACGTCAACCGCTATGCTCTTAAATGGCTCCCCAACCACTGGCCTCTCAATTAGCTTATGGGGTTTGTTCCCCGACTTATTGACTTTCAGACACACTTCACACGACTCTATGTATCTCACGACATCCCGGGCCATCCCAGGCCAGGTGAAAAGTTTATTAAGTTTTTCCCTGGTCTTTTTGACACCCAAATGCCCCCCGTGATCATGTGCGAGCCTTAAAATCCTAGGCCTATCTACTTCCGGAACCACAACTCGCAGTATTTCTTTCCCAAAGTCTCCTGCTATAACATGCACTAACAAGCCATCACGGATCTCATATCCTCTAAGATGTGAACTGGCCAGAAGCATACAGTTAGACAATCCCGGATCATCTTTCTGCCTCTGCTGTAAAGCCTTCTTCCCTTCTGCCTCATCTCCCACACTAGCATCTGGTAGCTCCAACTGCAAACAACTGTCATCGGCCTCCCCCCTGGTTAGACCAGCATTGGTACCGACTTTTACCCGACCCTCGCTCTGCTTGACGACCTCAGAGTCACCTGAGAGCTCCTTGGGTTCCACTACAGTGGGAGGTGGAGTCTTACTTGCCACCTTACCACATTTCCCTTTCCTAGCCCCGCCCTTCTTACTGGGTGCACTAGGAACTGCCACATCCTGACCCGAAGGTGTGGACTTCACGTCATGTGGGTCCTCGCTACCAACCACCACTGGTCCTAACCCCTTACCAGACCCGCTAGACTCACTCTCAGAACCGTTCACCCTATCCTCAGACAGAGCAATACTAGTTGCCACTCCTCCAGGAGGTGTGGTCTTACTTGCCACACCCGCACTGGAGGGCATGGTCCTCTTGGGCTTGGCTCTATCCTTCGACAAAGCATCACCTTTCCCTCTCTGCTTCACACTAGTAGTCTCAAGACCCTCACTCTCTCTCTCGAGTGCACTACCCACCCTGGGTGTTGTCTCTCTTACTACTTTAGTGCTACCTTCAGAACCACTTCCAGACCCAGGTAATAACCCAGCTACTCTCTGAGCTTCTTCCTCTAGTCTGGCTTGCTATAATTCAACATCTCTGGCTTGTTTACGTGTGACAACTCTACACTGCTCTTCTGGCTCAGTGTGAATTAATGCACTGGTCGGATGTGACAGGGAGTCAGCCATGGCTTTGGCCCCGCCCTGGGTGTCTGGGGTAATACCAGAATACCCGGCCCTCGAGGTATCTGCCTCTGAGGCCGCACCCAGTAACAGTTTGGTTGCTTCATTCTCACCTAGGGGTATGGCAAAGATTACCTTATCACTCTTAAGCTCATCAGAAACTACAACCCGCAAGCTAAACTGTTTCCCTTCCAGGCCAAACATTACCTGGGCACACTGAGCTCTAACAGGTTCTCCCGCCACACCTTGTATCAGTTCGAATTTGTCAAGTAGTTGACATGGGGGTACGTATTTCACAGGTACAATAGTGACTGTGGCGCCCGTGTCTGGCACTATATCACACGGCACACCGTTCACACTTCCTCTCAGTGTAACACCTTCATTGTCACTCACTGCCCATCTAGTAGCTTTCACTTTTGTATCTTTATCTGTTTGTTTAGGTGTTTCACGTTCCTTAGGTTTCCCTCTCTTCTCTCTTTCGGGACAGTCAAAGGCTTTATGCCCTGGCTTCCTGCAGACAAAACATTTCACCTTCTTGTTGCTTTCCCCCAGTTTACTAGCTCCTTCCCTCTCACTTATGCCACTAATTATTCCTAGTTCTTTTAATACTAGTCCAGCTTCCACAACTTCTTGTAAGCTCTCACACTGCTGGTTCTTAATGGCTGTGGCTTGATTAACTGGCAAATCAGCGTACAAGGACCCAGTAGCAACAAATAGTGCTAATTGATCTACATCCCCATTACACAGCATTTTAAGTCTCTCCACCATTGCGACACGTCCCTTAATGTATCCTACTACATCACTCCGGGCTTTCCGTCGAGGTGGAAATAACTCTACTCCAATTTCAGCTAGACCCCTCCCTGTTCTTTTAACAAGGGCCTGCTTGAGTTCACTATAAGGTACTCTCGCCTCGACTAGTTCAACTATGGACTCCTTTGTCTTAGCTGGTAATTTCATCAATAAGACTCCTCTCCACTCCCCCTTATCTACTTTGAGCTCCTCCAACTCTGCCTCCAACCCCCTTAGGTATAGAGATAAGTCCCCGCCCTCTAGGTAACTAGGTAACTCCTTAACCCGGTCCCTAGGGCTAGCTCTAGATATGGAAGTGTCAGGTCTCCTTAGATTATCCCTAGACAAGTCCACAAAATCCCTCATCGAAGCTAACAGAGAGTTCAACCCACTGGTATCCACTGTCAACAACCCTCCTGCCCCCGCTGCCTCTGCTTCACTCGTTCTAGCGTCAGGTGGCCTACTCCTATCTCTCCTAGGCGATCCTAGGTAAGTGCTTCTTACTTCCTCCGTGCCTCTACCCTCAGACACAAGCCCCAAATTCACATCTCCACCCTGAACAAGGTCACCGCCCTCACCGAGTGGTGTGATGATCGATCCGTCGTCGTCACTCAGCTCTGGCGGGTCTCTCTGTCTCCGTTGCTTCTTGGGAGGCATTGGTCAGGCTGTGCTTTCCTCAGAAAGTAAGTCTGCACACACAGAGAAATAAAAATACAGGAATAATAAGAACAGTTAGGCGTATTACAGTAATGCACAAACAAACAAGTGTGAATTGTCAATTCCGGTTTCCACAGACTCAGTGCCCCCACAGATCCAGTGCTGCCTGCTGATGATGAGTTGTCTTCTTTCACGGCCGGTTGGAGAAGATTTCTTAAGTCTCCTTCAGTTGGCGGCTTCTTCTCGACCTCTGGCGATCGGTTACGTCGACGGTCGGTAGTACGTCTCTACGTCTCGGCGGTCTTGCGTCGAACAATAGGCGACGGTTAAATAGGCTGGGCGGCCAAGTTTTTAATTCGGCTCCAGTCAGGTTTGGTTGTCTGGGTGGCCAAGTCTCTAATTCGGCTCCAAACGGTAGGTTGATTTTCGACAGGCGGTGAGTTTGGCAGCAATACTTCGGTTTAGAGAAGATCCCACCGCTGCCACCACTTGTGGAAGGGTACGGCCAAAGTCTTACCCTTTATTGTTTGTTCCACTGCCACCAGGGCTTCCAGTAGCTACTATGCACGTTTCCCCCAGGACGTTCCAGATATAGAGGTTTTAAGTCTTATCTTAAACATAGCGTACACAGCAACAGAAATGAAGTGAATCACAAAAGGAAGCCGGCTAAACTACCTCAGACAGAGTCTTAAGTAGCTCAGCCACGAAGCTATGTGGGTGCTTTGATTGGCTAACTTCTCAACCAATGAGAAGCCTGATCCTGCCCGCCAAAATGCACACATGCACACAATAACAACTATACGTAATGCACACAGTTTTGCACACGACAAGCACACAATGAACAATTGTCCTCTGACAATACACACACAAACAGTTCGGTTCTTCATTCTTGATGATGATGATGGGTGGGGCCCGATGACTCCGTCTCCACAACGAGCAAGGTGTGTAGTAAGGTCTGTGAAATATTGGGGATAGATGTAATACATACCAGCCCACACTGTAAACCAAAAGGTGTGTAGTTCACACCAAATTAAGCGTGAATCACTTGTAACAATAGTCACACCAAAATATGGTGTGATGCGCACACCTCATCGTTTGGGTGTGAAGTACACACCAAATTTAGTGTCACCACAATCACTATGAACTCATACTTACATTAATGCTGAATTATTTTGTTACATTGATTCTAGTAATGCATATCAACATTTTTTTTCCAAAAAGAGATTGGTGTAATCCCAGATCTCATTATCTGACGACTAAAATCTTAGTCAACTCTCTTATCTAGCACACAAGTGTTCAAAACATTTATAAGGTAGATTACAATGATAATAGCATTGGTTTTTACCTGCACATGAATATAATTAATGTTCGGTAAAGGGTCCATGCTATTCCATTGAGTGTGAATTTCACATTAAGTGTGCATTCACACTAGGAAAAAAGTGTGAAGGACACACTATGCATAGGTGGTGGGCATCAGTGTTGTGGTAATTGCAATTGGTAATTGTAATTAGCTGTAATCATTACACCATCTGCAGTAATTGTAATTGTAATTGTAATTGCATACCTGTAATTGGCAAGTAGTTGGGGTCAAAGACCACTTTGGTAAAGGGTTAGTTCTAAAGCACATGGCTGCTAGCAAGAAAACTGAGTCTCCTGTGTTTGGTCACTACTGTGATGTGTCAAAGAGTGAAGCAGTTGTAGAAGGCAAATGTAAGGTCTGTAAGACCAAAATACGTGGCAAGCCTGGTGTAACTTCAAATTTTGTAACTCATTTGAAGGTAAGATACAAACAAGCAGGTAACTGTAATGCATGGCTGAGGTCATAACTTTGAACAGCTATAGCTTGGTATATACCAATAATGAACTAGCTTTGGTTATTAGTCATTTATCTCTATCTAGAGGTTATGGCTGGTTTCTTCTTTTTTAGCGCAAACATCCTGATGCACACAGTGTTTATGTGAAACAAAAGGAGGTAGTCATTGTGGGGGGCGCGGCAATCCAAGGAATGCTTTACCTCCTCGCACCTGACAACAGCGCAGTAACTCGCTGCCACCAGAGAGCTAACATAGACAACGATCTAGCCGCAGCCGGTTGCCTATCCAACGAATTGGTACAGTCACCTCAGTACTTAGACTTTAGTTAATGTAATTAGACTCTGGCGTAGTCAGCTCGGAGTACGAGTATATATACGGAGAGCTGACTCCTCCCAAAATAACGACAACAACCAATGAAATGACTACAACAACTGACCAATGAAATGATATAACCAAATAAGTAAAAGCACGAGTTCAACTCAGTACGCATGTGTGAAGATAAATATGAATAATGTTAATGATGTTAATAATGATGATCTTCTATTCCTGTAACTCTTTATTTATTTCTTTATTTATCTTCTATCTCTACTTCTCTCTTTCTCCATCATGTGGGGATATGCCCACATCTCCCCCCTCCAAAATAAGACTGGTGCTTCCTGCACTGACATCTGACGAGTCTCCACACCTACTAAGGTTGTCAGCAACCACATTATCTGCACCAGCACGATACACAATCGTAAAATTAAACATCGATAATTTCAAACTCCAATTCATAATACGTCTATTCTCTTGACTTTTCAACATCATCCCAATTAAACCCTTGTGATCAGTCACAACAGTAAAGTGACGACCATATAGGAAATACGCAAAATGACGGACACTCTCATAAACTCCCAAACCCTCAAGTTCCTGGGCACTGTAGCTCTTCTGGGCACCCTGGAGTTGTCTGGAGAAGAAGGCAACAGGAAGTTTCTCCCCCCTACGGACCACAGACAACACCGCACCAACACCCGTACCACTGGCATCTGTGTCTAGTACAAACACGTCACTCACACATGGAACATGTAGACATACAGATGCTGATAATGAGTTACACAATGCGCGGAAAGCATCTAACATAACACTCGTCCAACTCACCCTCCCAGACATCGCCGTAGACGTGTGAGGAGTGAGGACAGAGGACCATCGATGAAAACCTGGAACAAACCGACGATAAAATCCTACCAACCCCAAGAAAGCTCTCAATTGCTTCCTGGTTTGAGGGACAGGATGGTCCTTAATAGCAGCAACTCTAGCTGCAGGCACTGACACCTTGCCATCACCAATCTGGTGGCCTAAAAATTCTAGTGTCCTCTTACCAAACTGACACTTCGTTCTCTTGCAGGTGAGACCTGCCTCTCTCAATACCTCCAACACCTTCCTTAGATGACACACATGCTCTTCCCAGCATGACGAAACTACCAAAATATCGTCTATATAGACTCTCGAGAATTCATTGCAATCTACCAACACCTCCTCCATCAACCTTTGGAATACTGATGGAGCATTTGTCAACCCAAAAGGCATCCTAATGTACCTATACTTTCCAAAGGGACATATAAAGCTAGTCTTGTCCCGATCCTCCACTTTCACTACCACCTGATGGAAACCTTTGGCTAAGTCTATCTTAGACAAGACTCGGCCACCACCCACTTTCTCAACCATCTCATTAAATGAGGGAATATAATATGGTTCCTTGACTGTTTGCTGGTTCAATTTGCGATAATCTACGCACAATCTCAATGATCCGTCCGGCTTCCTGACCGGCACAAGAGGTGAAGCCCACTTGCTTTGACACCTCTCGATAATTCCCTGATTCTCCAAACTAGCAATTTCCTCTCTCACTTTCTCTCTAATTCCTAAAGGAACAGAGTATGGTACCTGACGAACGGGCTCTTCTCCTGTGGTCTCAATACTCATGACCACCTTGTCAGTGTTTCCTGGTTTGTCAGAGAATACGTCGTCGAAGTCAGACAGTATTGTATCTAATTCGCTCTGTACAAACCCTTCACACACTCCCTTCAGTACACTCTTGCTCTCACTCTCTTCCTCGATCACCACATCCAATCTGTTAATATTCACTCTCGCCTTAAAGCACTTCAAGCAATTAACATGTACCACTTTACTATGCTTAATCTTCCCTATTCTGGCAATCCGGTAGTTCACAGCTCCTACCCTCTTAATGACTAAATATGGCCCTTGCCACGAATCTGACATCTTACAAGTCATCCCAGGCACTCTATATAATACTCGATCTCCTTCCTTAAATTCCCTTAATTTCGTCCCTCTATTTAAATACTGCATACGGGATTCCTTCCCCTTAGCCATACCCAAGGCTGCACTATCCCTCATAGCTTCCAATCTTTCCGACATTCTCAATACCCAATCATTCACACTTAATTTACTCGAATCACACTCATATAATCCATGATATAATGCATCTAGGGGAGTTCTAACTCTAAACCCGTAGACTAAATCAAATGGACTAAATCCAGAATCCTTGTGAGGCATCTCCCTCAATACAAACAACACAAAATTGAGTTGATCCACCCAGTCAATATTCTCATCTATGCACTTCCCTAACACTGCCTTCAAAGTACCGTGCATCCTTTCTACACATCCGTTAGACTCGGGGTGATAGGGAGAGGTTCTAACCTTCTCCACCCCGAGCCAAGAACACAACTGGTTCATGACTTTCCCACAGAACTGTGAGCCCTGGTCACTCAAGACCACTTCCGGGACAGACGTTCTGGAAAATATACTCCAAAGTCCCTCAACCACTGCTTTGGCTGTAATGCTACGTAATGGGACTGCTTCAGGCCATCTCGTGGCCAAGCACACATATGTTAAAATGAAACGACACCCCCCTTTACCCTTAGGCAATGGCCCCACTAAATCTATGGCCACTTGCTCGAAAGGTTCCGACAACACCGGTCGGTCCACAGCCGGAGCTCTTCTCGGCCTGTGTTTGCTTCTTAGCTGACATCTCTCACAGCTACCACAATAATCTATGATGTCTTTGGCCATACACGGCCACACAAAGTATCTTCCTATTAGCCTGGACACCTTGTCCGCCCCCAAATGTCCGTTCCTATCGTGTCCTAACACAAGCACACGATTCCTAAGGCTTCTAGATAACACTATCACTTCTCTAAACTCTTCCCAACTCACATATAATTCTCTCACTAATACTCCCTTACTCCACTTAAATCCCCTATCATTCCTATCGGCTAATTCACGCCAATCGCTCAAACTAGAATCTTCCTTAATTTCCTTTATTAACTCCAATTTGTCCTGGCCTTCCCTAACTGGCCCTATCTCAGCAGCTATCTGTCCCAACTCCTGGCAAACAGAATCACTACCACGCAACCCCTCAAGAGGAACTGCTCTTCCCCTGACACTCTCCTCCCCTGCTTTCGCCTGGGGCTGGTCGGCTTCCGGCGCACCTTCAGCATCGTCCGCCCCGTGTCCCTCCCCCACCTTACTCAAAGTTTCAGGCATAATTAAGGGGTCAGGATGGCTACTCACAGGATCCTCGGGCTCGTGCACTCTATCGCTACCCTCACCCTCGGGCACCACCACATCCCAAGCGACACTACTTTCCACCCCCTCATGACAACGATCAGACTCAGCTTCCTTTCTAGCCATACTCCTTGTCAGGACATTGACTCTCTTACTCTCATCACACTTGTAGGACCTGATTGCCTCCCTGTAAGCCGTAGCTTCTTCCTCATCCACAAGGGAAACAGGCACTATACAGGCAACACCTACTGCTTCACTTTCATCCACAACTGTCTTCACGAGCTTCCTATAACCCCCTATCTCAAACTCACACATGAAACACCTGTGCGAGCGTTCCACTCCACCATAACCTCTCACAATTACATCACTCTCCCACACTACACCTTTAGGGACTAACTCCCTGGGAACTGACGCCAGTTCAGCACCGGAGTCAATTAGAATATCTGCATGAACTCCACACACCTTCCCTCTAGCAACATTCATGGGAACCTCGGACTCAGCACGTCTCAGAACAGACAGCTTCGTAGGCGGTTCTTTCTTGACTGGTGTCGTCCCCTTACTCTTCTGAGTACACTCGGGACTCTTGTGTCCCACCTTCCCACACACATAACAAGTTGGCACTCTTGCCACTAAGCTGCTCCCAGCTTTATCTCTCTTACACTCGTTGGCCCTGTGGCCTATCTCACCACAACTATAACACTTCACCAAAAATCCACTATTAAAACCTCCACGAACCCCACTGGTATTTCCCCCCACTCGATCCCCAACATGACCCTGGGTCTTACCCCCCTGCCCAAAGGTACTCACACTATCCTTATAATTCCTGTAGCCTCTGCTACTAGAGTCGGTAGGCCCACTACCCAAACTCTTAAAATAATTACCGGGCTGTCTCCCAGACATCCAGTCTTCAAGAGCGTCTCTTAAATTCCCCCACTCCCCAATCTTCTTAGCATCTACAAACACTTTGCCACTCTCAGGCAATACTCTCCTTAGAACTGCCAGTGCCACAGCTACTGTGCAGTCTTCCACCGTGTTACACCCTCGGAACATTCCACTCGTTGTCTTTACTAGCCAGTCAGCTATACCACCAGCTGTCATGGCTTTGAACATGTCACTATTCACACTAAGCAAATTGTTACCATAGGTAATAGCTGTCTCACCAACTGCTTTAAGCAAACCCTCCTTTATAATCTCGTAACTAGCCTCACTGTCTAAGTCTTTTGTCATACGTTTGCACAATGTCTCCGTTAATTTTGGGTACAATCTATCCCCCCAACTGTCTTCACTTACATCACCCATCCTCATGATCCTCTCAAATTTACTCAAATAGGCGTTCAATTCACTTCCCTCCTTATACATCCCTAAACCTTTCAATCTCTCATTTAACAACTCTCTCCTTTCCCTGACCCTTGTATCCTCATGCCTCTCCTTGCATCGTCTTTCGTCGTCCAATGTACGTCGGGTCTCTTCCTCATCTCTACGCCTCTGCTCATCTTCTTCCCGTCTGGCTATCAGCCTCTCCTCAGCCAACCTGTGCCTTTCCTTCTCCTGCTCTAGTACCAGTCTCTGTAGTTCCATGGCCTGTGCTCTCTCCTCTCTGTCTTGGGCATCCCTTTCCCTAAGGTACTGCAACAACGCAGCAGCCGTCGACTCTTCATCTCCCCTTCTCGCCATAACCGCTTCTTCCTCTGCTCTCAACACCTCTGCCTCAGCCTCGGTATCACCCTCTTCAGGACACTTCGCACCCGTAGACCTGATCAGATAAGGTGACCGTTCTTCAGTCACTGCCTTCCTGTGAGGTCGATAAGATCCCTCACCAGTCACTCCAGCAGACTTCTTAATCCTCTTCGTCCCCCTCTCACCAATCACAGGCTCCGTCATAGAAGGCAAGTATGAACTCGTCTCCTGCTAGACACCTATGAAATGTAAAAGAAATAATGAAATAGAGCAGGTACAGGTAATTAAAATCTCACAAGCACAACAAAATGCACAAACTCAAGTTCAATCGACAACACACCAAATACGGCACAACACCAATTAGAAATTAAGGTGACAATAAGGCTTTTAACACTTCGAAAATTTCACAACGAACAAACAACTAAACCCCAAATGCCAGCAGACAAGGCGGCCCAGCACTCTCCAGGTCCCCTCTGCAGACAACCCTCCTGTGCAACTTCCACCCAAACAATCCAAGGTAGCCCGCGTCGCAACACGAAATCCACCAATGTTCGCAACCGTCGAAACGAAACGAACGTGTAGCCTCTCCGTCGAAACGAGATAGCCGTTAGAATTTTAGTCCCTAAGTCGTAACAAGGTCCTGCGTATTTCTTGCTCCCAGTACCAAGGTAAGGTCGCGTCTCACTGATCCAAAGACCGTGGGTAGTTGGTTTTAGATGTTCTTTCTGAGTCTTCCTTCGGAACGTCTTCCTCGGAAGTCAGTGGTCCCTCAACACCGAATTGGGATCCCACCGCTGCCACCATATGTGGGGGGCGCGGCAATCCAAGGAATGCTTTACCTCCTCGCACCTGACAACAGCGCAGTAACTCGCTGCCACCAGAGAGCTAACATAGACAACGATCTAGCCGCAGCCGGTTGCCTATCCAACGAATTGGTACAGTCACCTCAGTACTTAGACTTTAGTTAATGTAATTAGACTCTGGCGTAGTCAGCTCGGAGTACGAGTATATATACGGAGAGCTGACTCCTCCCAAAATAACGACAACAACCAATGAAATGACTACAACAACTGACCAATGAAATGATATAACCAAATAAGTAAAAGCACGAGTTCAACTCAGTACGCATGTGTGAAGATAAATATGAATAATGTTAATGATGTTAATAATGATGATCTTCTATTCCTGTAACTCTTTATTTATTTCTTTATTTATCTTCTATCTCTACTTCTCTCTTTCTCCATCATGTGGGGATATGCCCACAGTCATCAATTCTGGACAGCTGATGCTGACTGATATAACAAGTAGTTCTGGTTCTGCTACTTTTCATTGTGAACTAAAGTTTGACAAAAATCACCCCCGACAGAAGGCTATAACTGATGCAGTGGTCAAAATGATTGTAAAGGATATCCAGCCAGCCTATATAGTTGAGCGAGAAGGATTTCATGAGCTTTTGAATATACTTGAGCCACGCTACACTGTTGTATCAAGGAAGCATATTCAACAGTCAATGCTGCCTAGTTATTGTAGCAAGGTAACAGAAGCTATCAAGTGTGAGCTGACAAGAATAGACACATGTAGTCTTACCTTAGACATTTGGTCTAGTAGACGAATGCATGCATACCTGGGAATAACTTGTCATTTTATCACCAAAGAGTGGAAAGCATTGTCATTGCTTCTCTCATGTAGCAAGCTTAATGGGCGCCACACTGCTGAAAGTATTCTTTCAGAATTTGAGGAAGTGGCAAGCAATACTGGTGTCTCTTTGAAGGTTTATAGAGTCATAACTGACAATGCATCCAATGTGAAAAAAGCTTACAGGGAGGGTCTGCCCGGATTTGAAATTGAACAGGATGATGATGATGATGATGACCATGACGAGGAGCTGACTACTGGCATTGAAGATCACGTGCAGCTTGACGAGATTGAGATTCCACAAAGATTGTCCTGCTTTGCTCACACTCTACAGCTCTCAATTAAAGATGGGTTGAAGTCTGCCAGGCAGGTCTCTTCAACTGTAGCCAAGGCTTCTCGAGTAGTGAATCATGTTCGTAAGTCGACAATTGCTACAGAAAAGATGGAACGTTTGTATGGAAAAACTCTTCCTGCCAAAAATGACACTAGGTGGAATTCTCAGCTGAAAATGGTGCGCCGAATTTTAGAAATTGATGTTGACAAGGTAGTTGAGAAACGTGAACTCCATCTAACAAGTTATGAAAAGGCTGTTCTTAGGGAACTTGTTAAAGTGTTGGAACCATTTGAAGAAGCTACAGATATTCTGCAGGGTGATACTTACAATTCAATCAGCCTTGTGATTCCTTCACTCTTGGGTCTGAAAAAGCATCTAAAAGATTTGAATATTCGTCATAGCAATCGCCTTGTCACTGCACTTGACTCCTCACTTGATGCCAGATTTGGCACCGTTTTCGAGGACCCTTTGTACATCTATGCTGCAGTGCTGGATCCCAGGTTCAAGTTAAACTGGTCTACTGATGAAGAAAACCATAAGAAAGTTATTCTCGAAGAGGCTGATAAGCTAGCTCAAGGAGTGCAATCAGACAGTTCCAATTCAGATGAAGAACCAGTAGCAAAGAAGAGCAAGCTTTTTTCTTTCATGGTTGTTCCTCATCATGTACGAAGCAAAAGGAACAGAAGTTGTGAACAGGAGCTGTTTCTTTATTTGCAAGATACCCTTCCTTGTGACAATCCACTCAGCTTTTGGAAATTGAAAGAAAATGAGTATCCTATTCTCGCTCAAATTGCAAAAAAAACTATTTTCTGTTCCAGCAACATCAGCTCCAGTTGAACGTGTGTTTAGCCAGGCAGGAAAAATTTTGACTCCACTAAGGAGCAGGCTTTTACCACATCATTTTGAAACTCTTCTCTGCTTAAAAATGAATTCTCAGTTTTTATAATTTTTAATGTAGATAGAAATAACTTTTCTCTTTTAAGAAGAATTGATGAATTAAAAAAAAATTACAAACTTTGTGGGCCCTATTACATGACCACTTATCCTGAGGAGGCGATGTGATGTAATTGTATGTAATTGCTAACAGATTTGTTGTAATTAGTTCTTAACCCTCTCACCGGCAGATAAAATTCAGTTATTTATTTTTTCTATATGAATGTTTAAAAATAAATATAAAATCAGGAGTTCAAAAAAGTACCTAGCAACCATATATCACGTGAAAGTACATGTATTGTTCAACATTTTTGGTCAAATTTGGTTGCTTAGCAACAAACCACAAAGTGGTTTTGGGACCACAATGTAACTATATCATCATAACAAAGTGATCTGTATGCTTCCAGTGCAATATTAGCAATTGTTTGTGCATGATTAGATATTTTTTACTGTTATAATAAACAGTTATCTCAGCCAGCAATGCTGTTGCTCACTGATGACACCAGGGGAGGCGTGACTGTTTGCTGGGCAATAGCTGGGCAGAAGAACATCAAGAATACAAGAATATTTTACTAACAATTCCAGTCCTCTGCACACACACACTCCTCTCTCTAGCCACATTCTTACTCATACTCTTCCTTTTTCATCCATTCAATACTTTGTCAACCTTTCTTCATGCTTTCAGCATAATCAATATTACCATCATCTCAATATTCAGACCTTACAGAAGTAGAGACATCATCCTTTGAATGAATAGGAAATCCAAAGTAATTCAGAGAGCAAAGGTGGCGAAGTCAAATCATTACTCATTGCTGGGAGTTTGTAAGAAAAGAGTTTACAGCTGTGACCAAATTAGCGCCATATTCCTGGGAAAGTTTTTGGTCATAATAAAACTTACTGCCATGTTCCCGGGAAAACTATTTCTTACTTTTTTCCTCCAATACTGCGTAAATACAGTAGACCCTCACTAATCCGAACAGCATTGTTCCTGGGGTAGTTCGGATTTATGAAAAATTCGGATTAGTGAAGTAATGAATATCATTATAAAACAATGAATATCATTATAAAATAATTGAATATGCAATACATTTTGTGAAAGTGAAATGACAAATTTAAATACCAGTTTGTAAGGTTCATAGCTAGACTTATGTGTGCATGTAATCAGTAATTTTCTTTTGCTTTAAATTAGTTAACCTTTTTCTTGCAGCCATTTCTCTTAACTCTGTTAATACTGTTATGTTGTGCAATGTGTCTTCTTTTTGTTCAAGCAAGTATTTAATACACCCATCAAACATTGTGATAGCTTCACTATGACTCATTGTAGTAACTGGCTCAGTTTCTGTCTCTTCAATCTCAGCTGATTCTGATTCGTTCACTACTGACTCTACAATCTCATCATCATTGAGGTGAGTGTAACCCTGATCATTTGTATCACTCAGTAGCCATTCTTGCACTTCATTATGAGTCATTTCCATCCCCAACTCATGCAATAATGAAGAACTGTCATGAAGAACATCTTCATCAGAAGCATCACTTGCTGTGTCGTCGCTGCCTGTGTCCTCACTGCTGGTACTACTAAACAGAATCTTTCTCCAGGAGAGTTGAAGAGTTGCTGAACTTATCTCATCCCATGATGATGCAATAAGATTTATAACTTTTAACATGTCTATTTTTTTAAGAAAATCAATAACAGATACACCTTCATCATCCTTAAATAAAAGTTCCTCTAATAATTTTATTCTGTACCTCCTTTTAATTGACTCTCAAGAACTCCCTGATCCATTGGTTGAATCAGGGATGTAACATTAGGTGGTAAAAATACTGCTTTTATTTTACCATCTGAAGACACCAATTCATCTTCATCAGGATGGGCAGAACAGTTGTCCAACAGTAATAAAGCTTTAGGCTCAACACCAAGTTCGGTTAATTTGATTTTTATCGTAGGAACAAACTCGTTGTGAAACCATGTAGAAAAAAGTGAAGCAGTCATCCAAGCATTCTTTTGGTTGTTATAATAAACCGGAAGACATTCTTTACATATCTGCTTGAAACACCTTGGGTCTTTATATTTACCAATAAAAAATAAAGGCAGCTTAATTGTTCCAGAGGCATTAGAACAAGCATTTATGGTAATTCTCTCCTTTTGGGTCTTTCTTCCATCTGCTGATTTCTCTGTACCACAAACTAATGATTTTTTTGGTAAAAGTTTATAATAAAGGCCACTTTCATCACAGTTGAAAATTTGATTTATGGTGTATTGTTTCTCTTCAATAATTTTGTTAAACTCTCCAATGAAATTCTCAGCTGCTGGCTTATCTGCAGAAAGTTTTTCTCCTTGTAGGCTAAGCTGACGAATGCCATGACGCTGGCTAAACCTCCAAAGCCAGCCATCAGAAGCTGTAAAAGTTGTGGTGGCTTGTCTACACTCACACAGCTTTTTATGTAAATCGCGAGCCTTAGCTTGAACAACTGGACCTGCATGATAATGGTAAGCTACATGCTATTTTTGCTCCAATGTTTTTACAGGAAGCTACAGCTAGCTATATACAATTACAGTTTATAAAATAGACATGCATGTATAATATAGCTATAATGTACCATGAGATTAAACTTAATTATACTGTAATACTATAGATAGCTAGCTACATGTAAACTATGAAATAAATGTACAAACCTGTTAGAGGTATTCCTTCTTCTCTTTTTTGACGAAACCAAATAAACAAAGCACTCTCCAATTCTTCATCCTGTCCCATTTTCATATTTTTCCTCGGTCGGTCGTTGAACTCCCAATTCAGTGGCCTTTCTTTTGTACCTTCTAATTTCATTCTCCTTCGCTTAATGTCTGCTATAGTAGATCTTCCAATCTCATACTCCTCCAACAATAGCTTGTAACTCTTTTTGCCAATTTTACCAAGAATTTCTAACTTGGTTTCAATGGTAACACTTTTATGAGGCCTTTTTGGTAGCTTACTACTTGGCGGAGCAGCCATAGAAATGCCGCTACCGAGCTTTAATGTCAACTTTACCCGGCGGTAAGTATTTTTCTGACTAAAGCACGCCCAACTTATTACGTGTAACACAAAAATTTTAATAGCGCACGCGCACTCAGTTCTGTTCGGATTTGCGAGGGTTCGGATTATCGCGATTCGGAAAATCGAGGGTCTACTGTAGCTGCTTTTCTTACCTGGAATATCAAGTTCCATATCCTCTTTGACATTGCTGCTGGTATGTTCGCTACCTACAGTGCTCTAGTAGCTCTCAAGTTGAAAACTAGTAGTTTCCTCAACTGGCAATGAAATGACAGCTTTAGCGAGCAAGTCCAACTCTCTATTCGCGACAGTAGTACCTCTGTGGTAGCTATATAGCTCCTGTACCCCTTCCCTCTCACGTTCGCAGTCGAAAACGTCGTCGCAGACAAGATCCACCGCCTCAGTTGCAGACAAATTTATCGGGAATTACCTGTTGATCGATCTGACCTTGCTACCACTTGGTGATCTGGAATTATTGGGGAGTTTTGGTCATGTTTCAACCATGTTTCAGTAAAGCAAACAATGTGAGCATTCAAAAGGACACTATCTTGGTGAATGTCTGGCAATTTGGCTAATATTGACCTACTGTTTAGTAATGTTATTGTGACATTGCGAACAGCTAATAATGGCAGTGGATTCATTAGGCAATCACTAAGCCTTAACATTTCAGTTTTCACATCTTGACTAGCTTTGATTGCACTAGGGTTGAAATTAAGAATGTATAAACCAGTTAATTTCTTTACTCTACTAAAAGCAACATAGGCTTGCCCTGGACTAAATCTACCACCTTTCATGTCCACCACTATTGTATCCAGAGTTAAACCTTGGACTTTATGGATAGTTGTGGCCCATGCTAGAGTCAGTGGGAATTGTAGCCGAGTCACTACTGAACCTTTTTTGCCTCTGGCTAAAAATATTGCTTCATGTCTGGTAAGTGGAACAGCATCAGAGAAATTAGTGAAACGACTGGCATGTTTAGCTTTAACACCAACATCAGTGCTATCAAATTTAACCAAGATATTTATGACCTTGTTACCACTGTCAGTTACAATATGGACTACTTCACCTCTGGCACCATTCACAAGGCCATCAGACACATCAACATTGGTTGTCAACATTACTCTGGCTCCTACTGCTATTTTTAAAATACTATGAAGGCCACCAGTGTCTGTTCTCTTGTTCGAGATATTGGATAGATCAATATGGTGAGTCTGACCAGCTACTGCATCACAAGCATGAACAGAATACTGGTCACTCTCTTGGGCTAGTGCATTCAACATGTGGCTATTGCGTTCATTAACATTGACATTAAGCCTATACACATGCAGAGCATCAGTAGGATAATTATCAGAATCCTGAGATATTTCTCGAGATTTAAGAATTGAAATATCATCACTTGTACATTCAGCAGTTCTCACTCGACACAACAACTCACAAAAGGTACTGTCATCTCTCTGTCTCACAATCTCATCTAACTCAATCATTTGGAAGTTATCAACCCACAGTGAACCAGAACCATAGAGCTTGGCATAACTAACACTGACTGAACTGAATATTGGGGATTGTCCTACTGGAGGTAACTGATAGAGATCTACTGCTAGTATACTGACACCTCCAAAAGGAATATCAGGCAACATTGACTTAATCTGCTGCAATCTCTTGTGTATTTCTAATAACATATTGGCACCAACCATACTCACTTCATCAATGATCAGTAACACCAATTTAGATAACTTGACCTCAATGAATTCAATTTATCATGGCCAAGAGGTTGGAATCCACCATATTTACCACAACCAAGAACTAATGCTGAGTGCACTGTCATGCCGTTAATTATGAATGCAGCTACACCAGTAGGAGCTGTTAGTAATACAGTGACATCATCGGGTTCTATTGTACCAGATAATCGGAGCAATTTAAGAGTGTCTGAGTGGATTAGTTTGATGACATGTGATTTACCAACACCTCCAGGACCACTCATGAATACAAAATATGGTTCTATTGGCTTCCCTTGTTTCAATGCTAGCACTGCATTTTTACACTATCTGCGATGGTACATAACCATCTGTCTCTGCTTGGCATTGAGGCCTCTCACAAGTTCTCTATATTGACTAGGTGGGATCTCCTGCTTGCTGGCTGCAGTTTCAAACCTTGCATGTAAACTACCACCAGAGTTTGTTGATGTAAATAGATTGGCATTATTGTCAATGTCTTCTTGGGACACATCAGTAAGCTGTTCTGATCCTTGTGCACGAGATTGAGCTTGAGTTGACTCGGTATTGGGGGCTATATGGTTCCATGCATGATCAGGGATATTATTTTCATCTATTTCTAAGCCTTCAATATCAGCTAGTGTATACTTCTGTTCATTGTCAACAACAGTCTGTTTCACATGGTAATAATGCTCTTCATAGGTAGAATAGTCAGCAAGAAGATCTGTAGATTCATTGTACCAAGGATAGAAAAGCATTAATTTGGCTCTAAACCAGTTGCTAGAATCACATTCTTTATTGTAACTTCTGAATCTAATAACAGCTTGTGTTTTACGTTTATTCATTTTGCCATAGCCATTAGTCAGTGTGATTCGTGTGGGCTCAGTGTCAGCCTCAGTGGGGGGAAGGACATCATTGCTAGCAATGTCTGCATCACTTGGTAGGTATTTAGTAACGTAAGTGGCAGCAAACTCAGCTAAACACATGGACTGTAGTTCATTAGGTCTGTGTTCATATCTATCAATAAGACTCTTTTGAAACACATTGGTATCATCATCATTCAGGTCTTTCAGGGTATTGCTATTTTTTAACACGGCTATTCTGTCATTTTTAGAATTGGTATCAACAAACACAACAGATCTGCTCAGCCGTTTCATTGGCAATGACAGGATTCTATACACAGCTTCTTGGGCACTAACTTCTCTGTGGGTAAGAAAAGCAGAACCAACTTTACGCATTTGGATTTTTAGTTCTTCTGTTCTGGCTTCAGCTGCAACATTTTTTAACAGCTCACCCATGGATCTCTCAGATTTCATGATATAGGAGGCCACATACATGACACATGCATAAGCATTGAGGACATATTGGATATCCATGTTGGCTTGCCATGCTAACATTACAGAGGCATTGTAATTGTTGATATTGCATTCTTTTGGCTTACGTCTTAGAATGACAACACTGGATTTAGTGGACACTTGTAATGCTGATACATATTGGTCTAAGGTCACATCAGCTTTGATTAGCAACTCATTCATACTGTCATTGGGATTTTCTACTAGTACCTTGTACATTGAAGTAAGGATATGACTGGTATCAGAGGCAATCTCATTTGGCTCAGCTATTAACGTTTCATTACTAGGAGGATGTGGGAAATTGAACCGGCAACGTTTGTGACGTCTGCAATAATTGGAATGTTTATGTTGTTGTAGGAGTAACACTAAGTCTTTCAGTTCGTTATCACTATCATCAGGTATGGCACAGGTAATGTATTGGTCTATGAATTGACATACACTGGCATTGCTATCTACTCCATATTTTGGGGCATCTTTGATCCATAACAGACAGTGAGCATGTGGGGACCCTCTAGCTTGAAACTCTATTCTGATGGCATACTCGACTAGTTCACCAAGTGGATTGGCTGGGGACTTAAGAAACTCTTGGAAGAATGTATTGAGTCTGTATTGGTAATGTCTAGCAGCAGTGACTGGGTTACGTCTGATCCAGTTGGACTTGTCTTCAAAAGATAGAGCGGCTACTTGTTCATCAGTGTATGTGACACCATATTGCCTGGCTATTGTTTGGATCACATCTGGCCATTTCATGTCTGCAGCAGATAATGTGAAAAACCAAGTGGGAGTTCCAAGTTGACGTATCATGGCTAACAACTCATAGAATGTTTTTTGGTAGTAAGCAGGGGAACCTCGCACGTTTTTCATGAATCTGTATGCATTGTCTTTACGTACACACTGGCTCACTACATTCTTGTCTCGGGCTTGTTGGGCTGTAAAATTTCTGCCTGGTTTTTGTCTCCAAATAAAATTATTGGCATCATCTAGGATTTGCTTGGCTTCAACAACATACTGGGCAACAAACAAATAGTCAGTATCTTTGGCAAATCTACCATCAACATCCAGGAGTCTCTGATTGAAATATTTTCGATATGTTATTTTATTTGGTCTCTCTGTGGCAAAACACCCGCTACTAATGGGAAATTTCTCAGGATTAGACATGGTTTCAAAGTTTGGATCAGTCATAATAGACAATGGTCTCTGTCCTTCAGCTGGTGCAACACACACTATTTGATTGAAAGCCTCAGGGTTTTCAATAGTCATCATGCTGGCAAGTGGGCCCCCTGTTATTTGTCTGGTGTGTTCATCACCTTCTTCCATGGCACTGTCTTCAAATGGCTGTACATCCCTATTTGTATTAGGTGTTGGTAAATCATTGATATTATCACACTCACAACCTTGCTCACTGTGGGACATGGGTATTGGATCAGAACTACGTACGTAATTATTTGACATATTTGGAGATGAGGAGGGATTATTTGGAATAGAATGATTCACAACATTTACATTGTCCACTTGTGATATAGGCATTACTTGTTTGTCTAGGCCTATGAAATGATACTGCATGATAAGTCCAAGATAAATTTCACAATCACTCTCGTCATTGACTGGACTAGTTACAGAGACAGTACAACCAGATTGTCTTGCATGGACTACATTGATTGTTACATGAAACATGTTGGCTATTGCTGCAATCACCACATGATCACCCCAGGAGCCATTCCTAACTCTGTCTACATATCCGGCATATACCAAAGCAGATCTTGTGTCAGGATCGGCAACTGAGGAAATACTGGCATCTACAGCATTGGGGATTTCCGTATCACTATTTAGAACATTTTCAGATGCTATGGGAGATATAACAAATGGCATGTACATATCATTATGTTCTTCTAGATATACAGCAACAGCTTCTCTCAGATCATGTACGGAAGTGAGATTGTTCTGTTTAAGTTGGTAAAGTACCAAATGATAGAGACAGTTACCGAATGATAGAGACAGTTACCATCACCAGGAACATCATGAACAAAGAAATGGTTATCACTGGCATATAATTCAAGATTGTGTTTGGCAGTGGTTAAATTATTCACACTATCATCAGATTCATTGACACAAGCTGTGGGGTTCATTGTGGGCTCTGGATCACTCACACTGATGTCATTCAATGAAGTTTCACACTCAATATCGGTGGTAGTTATAATGGTATTAGCAGACTCTACATTGGCAGTCACAATATTTTCTGTATTTGCAGTCACACTATTGGTACACTCTGTATTGGTAGTCATGGTATCAGTACAGTCTGTATTGGCAGTCATACTAGCATACAAGTCATGATCATCTACTTGAGCATGTAATAGCCACTCTTCATTGACTTCAACATCGGCATACAAAGGGTTATGTTCTTTCAACCATTTTAGTGCATTCAGGACTTTCTCAGGGGTTACATAATCATACATGTAGTGGCCTTTATACGATAGTTTACGTTTCAATTTGAGGGCAACAAGTTCACTCTGAGAGGGAAGTCTGGGGAGTACAGTGCACACATTGTCAAGTTTAGATGGTACATTCACTGCAGGTCCATGGATACATCTCTGCTTGCCTGATGGTAGGGCCACCATTTTCATGAAAGGTAAACGTAGCGAGATTAATCTTACTTCTAATGAATTCAAACATGAGAGTTCAGGTGGTATACTGGGTAATTTCAGACCATTAGCAATGGCTTGAGTAGGCATTTTACCACGACTCAGTGCTACATGACAAGTATTACATATCCATTCTTTGCCATCATAACTGGAATAAAAGAATTTTGAATTGAATACATCGGATAGTAATTCAGGACTTGCTTTCGCATACTTGTGCACATTAAAACAAGCAACTGACTGTTTATACATTAGTCTATGGCAGGATTTGCATACATAATCTGGACCCTGCTTAGTCTTGGCAACAAATGATTGAATTACACTTAACAATGGAATTTCCTGGGTTCTTTTATGAGCATGGGATTTACAATCAGATTTCTTACGACTCTGAGATTCTTCAGGTGTTTCACAGGCTCTTTTATGGGCTTGACATTCAGAATTAGCTCGTTTACGACTCTGAGATTCTTCATGTGCTTCATGTGTTCGTTTATTTTCATGACATTCAACATTGGCTCTCTTACGACTCTGACATTCTTCAGGTGTTTCACAGGCTCTTTTACGTTCATGACATTCAACATTGGCTCTCTTACCTGACATTCTTCAGGTGTTTCACAAGCTCTTTTACGTGCATGACATTCAACATTGGCTTGCTTACGACACAGAGATTCTTCAGGTGTTTCACTGGCTCTTTTACGGGCATTACATTCAGCATTAGCTTGCTTACGACACAGAGATTCTTCAGATGTTTCACTGGCTCTTTTACGGGCATTACATTCAGCATTAGCTTGCTTACGACACAGAGATTCTTCAGGTGTTTCACTGGCTCTTTTACGGGCATTACATTCAGCATTAGCTTGCTTACGACACAGAGATTCTTCAGGTGTTTCACTGGCTCTTTTACGGGCATTACATTCAGCATTAGCTTGCTTACGACTCTGGGATACCTCAGGGGTCTCATGGGCTTTTTTGTGGGCATGGCATTCAGAATCGGCTAGTTTACGCTTCTGGAACTGTTCAACACTTTCTATTTTCTAAATCCCTTTTCCGTGCTTGACACATTACCATAGTCTTCTTACGACTATCCAAGGACTTCATGGCATTCTGAGGTTTGAGAATTAACTTGGGTTTGACAGAAAAGCTATAGCCACAGGGACATTTGGACTTTCTGACATGAATTTCACACGCACATCGAGGACAAGCTTTCTTAAAAGCAGGCATTTTATAACTTACAGTTGGAAAAGAGATTCTTTTCGCTCCTTCAGAACGGAGTAGAGAGATAGCGGCAGATCATACAACAGAACAGAACTCCGAACCACGCGCAACAAAAAAAAGGTAGGCAGCTCACGTGACGTGGCTTGAGTATAAGGGGGCGTAACCCGCGCAAGGTAAAGCTTGACGGCCTAAATTTGACTCGTGTTTTCTAGATATTTAAATTCAAAACAAAAAATTTGGCACATTAAAGGCACTTAAATAATAGAATACCCTAACTTGATATAATTTTTTTAGCCTGAAAGTCGTCCATCATCGAGATCCGCTGCTGACAGAGTGACTGACTGACTGACTGAAAGAATGAACTAGAGCACTGAAGTGCAAACCCTCAGTGCTAGTTAGCTAGTATGATAAAGAAAAGGAAAAGTGTAGAAACAAAAAAAAAAGAAAGAGAAGTGGCATGAAGAGAGGCAGGAAAGAGAAAAAGACAATGAAGAGGGATAAAAGAAAGAGGAAATGAAAGGAAAAGGTGGGAAAGCAATAAAAACAGTAAGGAAGAAAAAAATAAAGCAAGAAGAAAAAAAAAAAAAAAACAAGATGAAAAAAAAAATGAAAAAAAAGAAGCGTCTACTAGAGTTCGAACCAGAGACTTACAGGTTAACTATACGCTCACTCAAGAAGTATACCACGGAACACCTCATGCTCAATCCATGTAATTGTTAGCTATTTAAAAGTGATTTGCAACCTGCAAGCTGGCTCACGTGACAAGCAAGTTTTTAAGGGGCGGTTCCCATTTCCCAGTACGATGATTGTAGGACTGAAATTCTACTCGCTTTTTCTTGAAAACTAAGTCAAAACTAAAAATTCTGGCACATTAAAGGGACTTACTCTGTGAAGTGCTATAGTCTGATGTCGCTTTCAAAGCCTGGGTAGCCGTACTCTTCGAGATCCGTTGTTGACTGAATGAATGACCGGTTGACTACTATATACCCTCAGGCGCATGCGCACTGAGGGTTAATGACAGACAAAGTGAGTACTGTAACCCTCACGCGCATGCGCGCTGAGGGTTAATAAAACTGTGTAGTGGTATGCACACTGGATGCTGGCGCTTATGAGGGATTCTTCTTCAATATCATCAGTCATGTTATTCTTAACAGTTCTTAACTTTCTAATTTTGCTTAATAATATAATGCAAGAAGTTAACTAAAACAATTAGTTAAATGCATTAACTAACACAATTAGTTAAATGCATTAGCTAACACAATTAGTTAAATGCATTAACTAACAACATTTGGACCCTTCAGTAAACCATGAGTAAAACAAAGGTGTAAAATACAGACCTGTAAAACTACAGTAAAACATGGTACAATGTTTTACTTAAGGTTTCCTGTCAAGCAAAACTAAGTATGTTTTACTAATGAGTAAACAATGCAGTAAATCTTTAGTGTAATAGTTTCCTCAATTTAGTAAAACAAGCACCTTCAAGCAGTGTATTCTCATTCTAACAACCAATATTATGTGAATTAAAACTTAACCTGACGTTTCAACTTCTTGTCAAAGTCCTCTTCACGGGTCAAGAAGTCGAAATGTCGGGTTAAGTTTTAATTAACATAACACTGGCTGTTAGAACGAGAAAATTTGCTATTATTACAACTATTTGAGTCAAGAAAGACCGAACAACAAAATATTAGCCCAACTCAAACGTAGTAAGAACACTGCACAGAGTTTATTTTCCTTCTTTATTGAATGTCTACACTAAATCAAACATGTACCTCCGATCATTTCATAGAGTCTAGCAATCTACATAATAATACACTCGTCTGTCAGCAGCAACAGCAACAGTGTGTGTATTCATGAATAATTCATGAACTGTGCCGGATTGGTAAAGCATCGCCACAAATTGAATAGGTAAAGCATCGCCACAAATTGAATAGGTAAAGCATCATCACATTCAATAGAAGCAGTTAGGAAACAGCCACTATTGTGTAATTATGGGCAGGTGAGGACGGCAAAAGTTGATGAAGCATTCAAAAGGGAAGGCGACAGTTTCACATAGACTAAGTCCACACACAATCATGCTTAGAAGGACAGAGACATTGAGGAAGAGAGGAGATGGACACAGGAGACGAAAGGAATCCATGGAGGAAAGGGCCCAGGAAGAAAGAGAGCAGGAGAGGGAAAATGAAGTAACTAAACAAACTGGTAGAGGATATAATTAAGAATGAATAAAAATATGTTATTGAATTCCTAATCTGCACCAAGTAGTACATCTAGTGCCACTGTGAGACAGGGGCAGGGGGGTGGGGGTACGTGCTAGATAATTAATTAATGCCGCTAATCCATTACGAATGGTTGACCACACCAACTTAGTAAAAGTGCTGTCCCCTCCAAAGCCCTCCTAGTACATACCATGAAATCTTTATAGTGATTCCAGAAGACTTCGCTGCCCCTGCTTGCACTGTCCATAAACTGTGGTCTGAGGTTCTCTAAGAATCTCCGACAAGAAAGAGACACAAAGAAGATATAATTATGAGAACGCAACAAACTATATTTATTTTTCACCAATATGTCTTTACAAGCAAGTTGTCTTGAAATTTTATACTAACTAACAAACAAACAAACACACATTAAGTACAACTTAATTATAATTACTAGAAGGGGAGGGGGGAGGGACCAGCAGGATTCTGTTTAGTGGAGTATGGGACGAGGCCGACGTCCAAGCAAACCAACAAAAAAAAAAAAAAAACAACAAAAAAACAAACAAAAAACCCTGAGGGTCAATATACAAATAACATACAACCGTCCACACACATATATGAACAAACAAATATCCCCGATTCTCAATTCCGCCACCCCTGATAGTGTCTCACTGGCTCGCTAATACTAATTAACACTTACTAGTACCCAAATATCAAAATCAACAGATGCTTAATGAGAACTTTAAAATTGAAGTCTACTAATAGACACACACACATCACACTTCATGTAAGGAATATCAATATAACAGGATGAATTCTTTCCCTCAATAACAACGAAGCATACAACAAACCAACCAAATTATGGAGACTGCCTATCAGATATTAATAATTATTAGAACCCGTTGCTATATTGTTACTAGGTGTACTAACTTGGTAAGTGTGCACTATTTTTTGCCTTTAGGTATATGAACTGTGCATACTAACAACCCTTGGGGTATTGCTATTTTTGAGTTTTAGTTTAATAGAATAGGCTGGATAGAGCAGGGAGCAGGTTATGTGAGGCCGGATATGGGAGGGTCTACTACTCTGGGAGGGTCTACTACTCTCTCATATCCACCTATACGGGACCAGCCCTAACATATAACTCTCCTGCGACTCTCATACCACAGGAATTTACCATAGCTAGCTGCTTTACTGCTTACTGCAGAGCAGCCCAGGTAGAGTTAGATCTGGAGATAACAGCTGGCAGCTACAATGCTAAAGTAAACTTGCTAAAGTAAACTTTCTGGCGCCTTCAATTGAATTTTTTAATTGAATTTTAAATTTTTTAATTGAATTTTAACTTAATTGAATTTTAACTTGACTCGTTAATTTGACTCGTGATATTCTCCTGTATCAAATGAATAATATATATTTATTGCACAAATGATTAGTTTTAAAAGATTTGGTGCTAAATTCCAAAATTCCATCGTGTATATGTAAAACACTCAGAATACCTGTAAAATAGATCCATTTGAACGACATCATATTGTCATATAGTGATACAGCCGCTTCTGCAGTGTCTATCTAGTAAAGAAGAAAGCAGGCAATGAAATAAGAATGGATTCAAGCGAGTCAAGGTATACAACTGTCGGACATCACGGCATCTTCTCTAAAAGAAGTGAAAGAGATACCTACGGCCAATTAGCAGACAGCAGAGGAATTAGTGTGGGTGAAGATGCTGTGAGAACCTCAAGGTGTTTGGAACCCACGGGCAGTAACTTAAACACATCAGAAACTTTGGCTGAAACTTCCAAGAGGTTCGTTTGCAGGAAACCAATTGTTGTCATCCTGTGTCTGGCCATTATTGTTGTCACTGGCATATTACTAATAATGGCCATGTGGGCGTTCACCGGCAAATTCTTATACGGGAATCAGAAGTACATCAACGCCTTGCAGCAGGAGATCAGCGATAACAAGTACACCATTTACAAATTAGAGTCGCAGCTTCGCAAGTTCAACCAGACACACAACCCTCCCTGCGACGGTTTGCCTACTCCGACCACTCCCACCCCACTCTGCAGTGAATCACCAATGTCCTCCCCCTCTGGCTACTACTGGATCACGGCCGCCAACGGTTCGGCCATCAGCAGAGTGTTCTGCGACATGACCACGACGTGCGGACCGTTTACCGGCAGATGGATGAGAGTGGCCAGCGTCAACGTGAAAGGTGCGTCCGCCAAGTGCCCGGTGAACCTGTGCTTGGATGACACCCCCGTTTGCGGCTGCTACCTCTGTTCAAAGTCGTACCATTACCCGTTTTCATTGCTCCGAGTGGGAGTCAAATACAGTGGAACCTCTCTACAAAGGGACTCTGAAGAACAACTTGACTCTTAACAACAGCCAGCGTAAATGGACCACAGTGATCTACTACAATAAAAAATAAACTCTGAAAGCAGCCAAACTCTCTACAAGGGTCAAAAGACTTGACCCCAAGCATGGCCTTTGTAGAGAGGTTCCACTGTATTCCAAAGTTTGCGGTAAAGTTATAGGACACGCTATTGGACATCCCGATGCATTCTCCTCCAATTATACCCAAATAGTTGACGGAGTTATACTCTCTTACAGCCTTCCTCTCGTACACATATGGACATTCGCGGCTTCCATTCCTGAGCCCAGCAGGGCTGTACATTCCAAGTGCGCGTGCTCCCACCCACTTAACAGGAAGCTCTCCAAAGTGCTGGACATTATCGGTGAAAATTATTTCTGCGATCATTCTTTCAAAAGACCTAACTCATCTGCCCCCGAATTGAGCCCACTATGGGATGGAGTCGGCTGCAGGGGGCTTTATAACAAATGTTGCACTAACAACAATCCTCCATGGTTCTATCGCGAGTTGCCATCCCCCACGCACGAGGATATCTGGATGAATATTAATCTTGATGAAGATAAGTCCAACGAAGATATAGCCGTCGAGCAGGTGGAAATACACGTGCAGTAGAAGAGCGTCGAGTCACTGCGTTTCATATTTATGTAGTTAGTGGTTAGCAACAGCGATGTGTTCTTGATTTATAGTGAAGCAAAACTTGCTCAATGACATTCTTTGAGATTTGTTCAGTCTCTTTAATTATATATGCCTGTATATGAAACAGTTATCAGGGCCGTAGGAAGCGGTCCGGTTGGTCCGGTTTTCACCGGACCACTTTTCAACCTTCTTTCCCTGGCTCCGTGTCATCCACTACCGACCGCTCTTTCAGGCGGTCAACGTCTTGCCTCAGGGAGTCGAATTTTGACGACAGCTCCCTGAGAACTGAAACAACTTCATTGTTTTCAGCAGTCATAGCTTCTCCAAGCAAGAGACGATGTCCACGTTGTTCGAGTTAAGAAAAAGGCCGACGAGAGCATGCGCACGAGCGGTCTTATACCGTCGATGGCCACGCCCATAGGCGGGGTGGACGGTATGTAAAGTTAAATTATTCAAAGAAAGGACTGATTCATTGGACCTCAAGCTATTGGTGAATGATTTTATTTGCTCAGATCATCGCTCAAATATATTTGCAAAATTCTAATAATTTATTATTAAAATCAATAGCTAATATCTATGAATAAGGCTAGCTTCCCACCTGACCACTTTCCAAGTGCTTGCTATGGGCCTGCTTATTCATTTGGTAGTTTAGTATAAGGAACAAAATAGTGTTATTTAGTAAAACTCTAGTCTAGGATGCTTATAAGCTGAGCTACAATTAGCAACTTGAGGTGGTTGAAACAACAACAACAACAACAACAACACACCAAACAAAAGTTTAAAAGTGTAGGTCCGCCCCACAGAGACAATTTTAGGATTTAAAAGTCTTTCCCTAATGGATGTCAAATTCACTCCTCTTATCACTAATACAGTATGTGATACAGATGTCCATATACATAGCTATTGGCTTGAATACATGCACCTTGACTGTGTCTGACTTGCACCTGCTTGCGAGAAATAACAGCTGTCCATGGTGCCAATTTAAAAGTTGCTGCCTCTAAGCTACACTGCATGGTCTAAGCTAATGTAGTGAAATCTGAATAAATAAAAAAAATAAAATAAAATACAAAATGGAAAAATTCAATTTTTTGGCTCATCAAATAAATAGGAAGAGGGAAAGACATACTGATTATTAGGGCATAGGCTCCAATTTTTTGAAAACCAGTTCCAGGACACTGGCCACACCCCCTGTCCACGCCCAAATCATAGCTAACCACACCCTAATCACACCCATCAAAACCACACCCATCAAATTAATGTAAAAGCATAACAATTAAAATTAGTAGTTACTCTTTGTTGAGTGACATTATGGTAGCTTTCTTGCACTTCTTAAGAAGTTCTTCGCTGAAAGAAGAATCATGGCAGCATTCTACACCACTGTTGAACTTGAAAGTCATAAGAGAGATGATAGTGGACTGTTTCAATGTTGGACGTTGATCAGTGTGAATTCTTCTCAAGATGGAGAAGCCCCTCTCCGAGTCTGCATTTAATGAAGGTATTGAAAGCAAGCCTGTCATCAGCTTGTACAGAGAAGGAAACCTCAACTGTCCATCAAGAGTTTTCATTTTCCCCACTTCGAACCAAAAAGCACCAGCTTTTGGCTTCCAACCAACTGCAGATTTATATGTTGGCTTCTCTAGGGAAGGACGATCACTTGGTGAAAGTTTCAAGTCCATGAATTCCTCTCTCAGCTGATCAAGTGAACCAGATTCATACAAGTCTAATTGAGGAAATCGTTTAGCAAGTTTTTCCACAGTGCTGAAACTGTACGAGCATACCTGTTCAGGATTTATTATCCCCAAATCTTTCAGTATTGAGTCACTGAATGGAAACTTCGTTAACATTTTCTTAACAGTAGCAATGTCAAAAATCTCGAACAGCTCTGAAAAAGGGTTTGATGTCCATCTCTTCTTCTAATGCAGAAATACATGCCCAAGTATCATTTCCTATTCCTAAATCCTCGTCATCTAACTGTTTGTCTCTAGTGAAATTAAGTGAAGTAAGATCATCTTCAGCAGCAGTAATGGTTCCTGTCTTTAAGAGATTACTTGCATAGAGACGAACAAGCCTGGTCATTTCAGAATAAAGTAGACATGTAGTATTTTCACTTGATTTCTGAAACAAAATGTTAAACCTATTCATAGAAGGTAGAATAAAGGCTAAAAAGCAAATAATCGGCTTAGTGGGTGTTGAAGCTTGTCTAGTAAAAGGAAACAGGAATTTTGTGATTTGTGGAGGTCTCTTTTTACTTCTGAGCCTACCACTATATTGAAACACTGTACAACACGGTGGCTTAGCCTCCTGAGGTGTGTTAACAGATACCTTGCACTGTTAGATGGGTTAGAATCGTACTTTCTTTCTTGTGATGATGCTGAGACACTAGTAAAGTACTATGTATACTGCTATGAAAAAAGTAATAAAAGACATCTATAAATAACTGGTCGATGTCAACAGGTAGTGTCTTCATGCCCTCCTTGATTGTTAGGTCAGCCAGGTGGCATATACTGCCCACATCCAAGAGGTTGGGGCACTCATTTTTGATCAGTTTTTGCACACCTGACCTTACAACCTTCATCACGTTTGTGGTATATCAGACATGAAAGCTATGCATTTACGAAAATCTAGCCCTTTAGAACTAAGTGATTCCTTGAGAGCTTTAAAAAGATTCTGAGCTGTGCCAATGTTGACAATAGGCATGTCAAGGAATCTAGTACGGACATCACCTTCATCAGTATCAAGAAGGCGAACAAGATTTATCAGTCTTGTCATTACTCTCATCCATCAAGACCGAAAATAATTTCGACATATCTGTAAGTGCTTTTTCTAGGTAATGTGGGCCTAGTGTCTTGATAATGGCTGCAGTCTTTGTGTGACCATGGAAAAACATTCGGGCCACCTCTGAATCTGGGAACATGCGATGGAATAGTTTGGTTGCATGGTCACCTGCCTGAAGGAATATTGAGCATTGCAATAAACTTTGACCATAGTGTCTCTGCCTCAATACATTTCAAGGAGGTCTGTGGCTTACAAAATGGTGCCATTGACATTGAGGAAGATAAAGCTGCGGCCATTTCAATGTGGTGTTTGCCCCATGTGTGGTCACACATCACTTCTCCCACTATAAGCAATCCCAAAACCAGACGAGCAAATAGTGCATCTAGCATAAGCATCACCTGTACATGTTAAAAAAATCTTTTTAAAAGCCTACAATATATATTTTTAGCTAATACCTTTGGAGCTTCTCCCTATTCCTCTAAATTCTTTAGTCCATTTTGTGTCAAAGTGACACTTCCTTCTGGGTTTTTTAGGGGCTGGTGGATGATGACTCGATTCTTCGCAGTTGGATGGTGACCAGGACTGAGTGGCCATTTACTCAAAGAATAAGAAGGCACCTGATCAAGCAAACACTACTGTAACTGAAGTGCACTCTGACTCAGAACTTGCAGGCTACCAGCTGTTTTTTTGCTGCTGATTATTGATAATGTATTTTTACAAGGATGCTGACTGTGCATGAATGTACTGTATCTACTGCAATGTCAACAAGTCTACAGTACAGATCTAGCAGGTTTTCATAGCTACCCAGCATAATCGCACATAAAACTCTACTACTCAACTCCTGCATCCAGGACAAATGGCTGGTGAATTCAGCACACAGGACAACGTCAACAAATCCAGGACTGTTTTGGATATTCCAGGACAGTTGGAGCCTATGTAGGGTGTGCTTCAATTGAGAGCGTGACATCCATGCTATAATTTGTGACCGGTTTTGGGAAAATCGGCCTAAACGCGGCAAAATTTTTTTCAGTACCCCTGGTAAAGCCTTATGGGTCGATTTTTTTCGAAATTTTTTTTATGGCAGAAATGGATAGACACCAGTTAGCTCTAGCTTGTGACGCAGTTGTAAGCTCTGGCGTGCTCTAGAACTCACACTAGGAGGCTAGAAACACTAGCCGGTTGGACTCGTGTACGGAGAGTTGCTAAGAAATTATTGGCGGGCTTTTCACTAACAGCCGGGAAAAAACTGTAGCTAACTAATTCACTTACTATTCTACATAATTCATGTACTCACGCAATTCTCGTCATCATAGTTTCTTAAGGAGCCCTGCATTAAGCCTTTTAGACTTCTTTCAATCCGCCAGTAACCGGTTTATTCCATAGTGTCCCGGAGACACGCAGTAATAGTATATGGACACAAGGCATGCCCCCTGACCTTAGCAACGCCTTTACCTGGCGTTTTTTCGAAATCAGCAATAATAAGTTTAGCAAAAATACAGAAGTGTTGTAGTGCGTAGGGCGAAGACGGCTTGTGCTACAGCTTCCAAATTAGGAGGAAGGCATCCCAAGGCCCCGTGCAGCCTACTGGTAGAATAAATTAGAAAACTTTAGATGCCGCGTTTAGCCGGGTTTTCACAAATCCGGTCACATTTGATGATAATATTATTGTACCGAACATAAATCCTAGCAAGTGTTAATATTTGTACATGCACACAGATACATGTATATACACACTGTACGTAATGTTCCACAATACACACTCACCTACTCACCAGTAAGAAAGTGTTGATAGTGTTATAGGACTCTATCTCCTCAATAAACCCTACACACACACACACACACACACGCACACACACACACACACACACGTGATTGAAACAATCATGTATCAATTGTTATACAACTAGTGGTGAGCACGAATAGCGCAAAATAGCGAAGCGAGCAATGCATGTTCCCTGTAATTGCAGCTATTCCATGCATGCTTGGTGTGGCTACAAAATACTGTCAAAGTGAGAAAACAATAGTGGAAGCTTTTTTCTATGATGAAGGCTCCTGGTACCGTAATCCTCAGGAATAGTCTAATAAATAAATTAGGAACATCTAATGGCTTTTCAAAAAGAAAGATTCTTTACTTTGCTACCTGTCTGTTTCGTTTTAGCTCTCCTCCTCCTTGCCCTGTCTTTTTCATTTCTTATCTCTCTCCTTACTAATTTTTCTTCTGGAGTTTCTAACGCCCTCAAAGCTCTTGACCGAGCATTTCTAACGTTTTGTCTACTGGGCATCGCTACTTCTTACGGCGGGTAAACAAAACAAAATGTTGCTAAGAAGGTTACCCGGCCCGCGCAAGCGCGTAGGAGAAAGGGTACACACGTACGCCCACGCAAGAACAAAAACAATTTCTAGACCTAAATATATATATATATTGCGAACTCATTAGAGAGTCAGCTCCGCTCGCTTCGCTGAATTATTTACTATGGAAGTTGATGTTGTAGTGCTTGTGTCACCCTAATAATCCAAGGAAATAGAAGTTACCAACAGTTTAACCAAAGATATCACATTTGAATACCTACTAATCAGGATGAAAGATAACAGGGATATTGGGTCCAGCTCTAATTGTAGATGCTGGATGCAAAAAAAAAAATCTACAATCTACAAAGATATATCCCTTACCTTACACAATCTGATGCACATGACATCCCTTACCTTACACAATCTGATGTACATGACATACCTTACCACACAATCTGATGTACATGACATCCCTTACCTTACACAATCTGATATACATGACATCCCTTACCTTACACAATCTGATGTACATGACATACCTTACCACACAATCTGATGTGCATGACATCCCTTACCTCCTGTTAGGTCTGTTATATTATGCTGACTTGAAATGTCTTCGCGTAAGATGACACGAGTGAACCCGTTCATCACTATGACAACAGTGACCTGCAAACACATACATATTTTATACAGACAATGACTTTAATTTTAATAATAATATAATTTACTTCTTCTCTGGAATGAACTGTGTACAATTAGCTAATATTGAAAACTCAAGCAGTAGTGCTGAATCCACTGGTAGACTCCTTCCAGAGATATAGGTAAAACGAAAGATAGAACTCAAACAATATACTTAAATACGTACATCAAGTGAAAAAAAAAATTAAATATGTAGTATGTATGTTTTTTTTTATTGTTTAAAAAAAAATGTTTATCAATAATAGTCCTGTGTTGTACTGCTAGGTATATTAATGTAATCTGCATCTTTAACTTCACCAGCCTTTAATTAAAATCAATTCATACAGAAGAGGGGCATAGCATAGTGTGTCAAAATTAGGGCTGCTCGATTATCCGATTTAATGGACAAATTGAAGTGGGGCGATGGGGATGCTGTCCAAAATCGATTAATTGGGAACAGCTGACCCTGGGGTGTAGGGCTGTAGGCAGCTGGTAGGGGGCAGCTGGTTAGCCAGCCCTACCAACCCCTCCAGCTACTGCTAGGCTCTCTAGCTGTCCTTTTAGTCTGAAAAGCTATTCTCCACAGCAGGGCAAATAATTAATTATAAAAGAGCTTGTTTGGACCCGGACAATGTTGCCATGCTGTGTTTTTTAGCTGAAAACTTACCTTGATTTTTAATTACCATTACATATCATAATCAGCCGATTAATCGATTAATCTTGATTCTTTACTTTATGAAAATTGATAATTGCCAATACCCAATTATAGTAATAATCGCACAGGCCTAGTCAAAATGCCTATACTCAATAGGGGATTTGCATGATGACATCACGTTAGTTCCGGCCACGCCCATTGATGGTATCACGGCACCACCAGTCCCATTGAAAATGTATTAGTTTTGCTTACCGCTTAGCCTATATTTTGCTGTAGCACCAGTTCTTTGTTGCATAGAGCCACCAAATTACAGGAATAGCTACATTATGAAATTTCCCACGTGCTGGTATCGAATTTATGAATTTTTTGGGGTTGTGGAGTGATGGAGAGTGGAAGTTTGGTGATGGCGAGTGAAAGTTTGGTGATGGTTAGAGCAAATCAGCCGGAGTGTGCCACTAGTTCTTCTCAGAACTCATTGACAGGTGGCCTCTCTCCTAGTTCTTCTCAGAACTCATTGACAGGGAGTGAGGTTGCTGGTTCTTCTCAGAACCCAATGCCAGGTGGTGCCTCCTGTGATTCTGTGGATTTTCTTGGAAGTGACCTCGATTGTGGTGAAGTTGCTAATTTTTCTGGAAACAACTCAGGAGCAGGCAGGAATATAATGATCAATTTAACAGAAGCTGATATTCCTGGAGCATCTCTTGCTGGTAGAGATCCTAGTCAGCTTCATGTTGTAGAGCTGAAGAGATGGCTAAAGTGTAGGGGTGCTATGGTTACAGGTAGAAAGAAGGATCTTGTGAAAAGGTGAGCATAAATGATATGTAGTAGCTAAAATATTCAGTAATACTGTAATATTTTTGATAATTTTTTTGTTTTAATGTATAGAGTTGAGGATTATATATCTTCAGGATTGGATAGTAAAATTGTAGATCCAGATGGTGGCATTCATGAGAATCGGCTAAGAGCACAAAAAGCCAAAGAAAAAAATACTACCCCCGTTCTTCCAAGTTCGCTTCCTTCAGAGGGATGGACATCCAGTTTACAGCAGCTTCCACCTTTTAATTATGGTTGTCTTTATGCCCACTTGGTTACAGGTTTGCAAGTTACTGGAGCTAGTGGTTCTTGTCAGGCAGGAGCGATGAAACATAAAGAGGCTGAATATCGGCTGTTTAAAGATAACCACGTTATGATGGTGAGATTTAACCCTGCCAATGATAATTTCTGCATTTTTCACGCTTATGTAAAGCCGTCATTTAAAAATACAGGTAAATATTCTACAATAGTAGCACTTGCCAAAAGTTCTGGCCATGTTGCAGGTGCTAAATGTAATTGTAAAGCGGGCGGTGGTGGTTGTTGCAACCATGTTGCCGCACTATTATACAATATATTGGATTATACAGAGCTTGGGCTAAATAAAATTCCTCCTGATAAAACTTGCACCGAACTGCCACAACAGTGGCATAAGCCCAAAAAATATTACATACAATGGACTGGCATTATTTTCTGAGATACAATTTGTGCACCATGTACATGGTAAGCGAAAAGCTGAAGAATGTGCTCTTCGGATGAAAAAATTGAAAAAATATCGGGCATGTCCCTCTAATTTGAGCATTGTAACTGAAGAGCGGATTAGAAAACTATGTACGAGCTTGGAAGCTGACAGCAATGCCGTCCCATTTACCACGGTGATGAGAAATAATGATTACAAACCCTTATCTTCATCCACTAGTCCTTTCTCCACTAGTCCTTCATGTGCTAGTCCTTCATCACCAGCATCTCCTTCCACTATTGCACATAATTCAATTTCTAGAGGAGATTCTGCTACTTCAGCTGCTACGCCAGAGGAAAAAGTGTGGGAAGAAGTCAATGTAACCAGTGATCAGGCAAAACATATAGAAACTATAACAAGAGCTCAAGCAGATTCTGTTGAGTGGCACTATGAGCGTAGCATTAGAATAACTGCCTCATTTTTTGGTCGAGTGTGTAGGAGGTTGCCGACAACAACATCAGATTGTTTGGTTAATTCAATAGTAAATTTTAAAAATTACCAATCGATGCCTGTGGCTTGTGCTTGGGGTAAAAATAATGAATCAAAAGCGAGGGACGCTTATATTGAAAATATGAAAATGACAGGGCATAGCAATTTGGAAGTTTTTGAATCTGGGTTAGTTGTTAATATTAAATACAGTTTCTTGGGAGCTAGTCCAGATGGTGTTTACATGACCCAGTTTCAGCTGATCCTGATGGATTGCTAGAAATTAAATGCCCTTATGGACAGAGGGATATTTCTCCGTATGAAGCTGCACAGCAAAAATCCTCTTTTTGTGTATTACAAGATGGTAACTTACATCTAAAAAAAACATCATTATTATTACCAGGTGCAAGGGCAAGTGGCAATATGTAAAAAGAAATGGTGTGACTTCGTTGTTTATACTAACAATGGAATATCCATAGAAAGAATACACTTCAATGAAATATTTTGGAATGACATGATTGTGAAACTGAAATCATTTTATGTGACTTCAGTAGTACCAAAACTTGTTCAGAAATTTTCTCAATAATTTTTTTTCCATACAGCTTAAATCATAATTTTCTATTCAATTTATTATATCATTTTTGTCATATTATTTTATATATTATTCTTTAAAATAACAGCAAAATATTTAATTTAATTTAATTAACAAATACATGAATTCAAAATGATTATTAAGAAAAGGTGACAAAAACTTCACTGAACTAATGGTGAAAGAAAATTAGTTAAACTACAACATATGAACCATATTTGGTCTAGTTGGGAATGAATTCTATTTGGTATTGTTCCCTGTAATATACAGCAATTCTTTATTCGCTCAATAGCTCTCTCTACATGTATTCGCACTGAAGCTATGTTTCTTGTTTCCAATTCTTCCTCTAGAGATAATTGTTGTTTTCCTTTCATCGAGGTTGCTGGTTCTTCTCAGAACCCAATGCCAGGTGGTGCCTCCTGTGCTTCTGTGGATTTTCTTGGAAGTGACCTCGATTGTGGTGAAGTTGCTGGTTTCTCCAGTAGTATTGGTGAGTCCCAGGAGAGAGATAGAAGTTTGACTAAGGGCTTGAGAGGTGGCTATACATGCAGTGTCCCTGGGTGTTACAAGAACACTAAAAAGAACAAAGAAGTGAGTTTTCACAGATTTCCCAAGAATAAACAGTTGAGGGACAAATGGATTAATGTCATTAAAAGAAAAAAATTTGTTCGTCTGATCATCATAGAGTATGCTCAAGCCATTTTGAGGGGGGAAAAAGAAGAAATGCATCAGCTATTCCAACAATATTTCCACTGATTCTTCAGCCAAAGTCTCGAAAGGAACCAGCCATACGTGTTAATGTTCCTCCAAAAAAAAAAATAAAGCCTACCAAACCCATGCCGTCAAAGCCTCTAGAAGATGGTCTTGTTGAGAAATTAATAATAGTAACTAAAATTGTTGGCTCTCTTCAAGACGAAAATGCAACTTTAATAGAAGCATTTCAAAAGCAAAAAATGGAAATCGGAAAACTTGAAGATGAAATTAGAAAGTCATACATTCTGTTTGTGAAGGTTTGCTGGGAGTGATGAAGATATTCGTTTTTATACTGGATTTCCTAATTATAAGACATTAATGACTTTTTATGACTTTCTTCTTCCAACTGCATCACAGTTAAACTAATGGGGCTCCAATCATTCTGAAAATCGAGCAGACGAAAAACATGGTCCTCAACGTAAAATGCAGCCAATAGATGAGTTATTTATGGTTCTCTATCGAATGTGTTGCGATGCTCTAGAAAAGGATATTGCGGATCGATTTGGAGTTAGTGTCAGCAATGTATCAAGAACTTTGAATACGTGGATTAATTTTTTGTATCATACGTTGAAGCAATTACCTATATGGCCATCTTCAAAAGTTTTTAAAGATACAATGCCTAAATGTTTTAAGGATCAATATCCGGACACAAGAGTGATCCTCGACTGTACAGAAATTTTTATAGAAATGCCTTCATCATTTCGTGCACAGTCGCAGACATATTCAACATACAAAAGTCACAACACCGTGAAAGGTTTAATTGGCATTGCACCAAATGGTTTTGTAACGTTCATTTCAGATCTATATGGTGGTCATATATCTGATCAAAAAATAACTGAGATGTGTGGAATTATAGACTTGTTGGAACCTAACGATATGGTCATGGCAGACAGAGGCTTCGACATACAGCATATTTTGGCAGAAAAAAAAGTAAAACTTAATATACCACCCTTTTGTAGCACCAGTTCTTTGTTGCATAGAGCCACCAAATTACAGGAATAGCTACATTATGAAATTTCCCACGTGCTGGTATCGAATTTATGAATTTTTTGGCGGTTGTGGAGTGATGGAGAGTGGAAGTTTGGTGATGGTTAGCGAGCAAATCAGCGAGTGTGCCACTAGTTCTTCTCAGAACTCATTGACAGGTGGCCTCTCTCCTAGTTCTTCTCAGAACTCATTGACAGGGAAGCAAAATATAGGCTAAGCGGTAAGCAAAACTAATACATTTTCAATGGGACTGGTGGTGCCGTGATACCATCAATGGGCGTGGCCGGAACTAACGTGATGTCATCATGCAAATCCCCTATTATGGTTGGTGAAGTTCAAAATAAAGATGACATTAAAATAATATTAGCTTCTGTAATTTTTTGAATTTCCTATTGGAGTCTCTGTCTGGGCTATTAAAGACCAGACCATGTAAGTTATGCTTTAAAATAATACCGAATGCATCTCATTCCAAGCACGTTGGGACCGAGAGGTGTACTGATAACTGAAATGTTTGGATAACTGAACACCATAGAAAATGTATTATAAACCACTAATAAAAAGGTGTGGTCAAACAATTCTTCGTACACGCATGTGCTACTCTTAAATTTCGGGTGTTCGGTTAACTGAAACATTCAGATAATTGAAGTTCGGATACATAACTGAAGTTCTACTGTATATTATTTCAATGATTCAGTCATTCTCGGCTGAAATAATTATAATAATAGTAAATTTTCTCGTCCTAACAGACAATATACGTTAATTAAAACGTTTCAACTTCTTGACCCCTGAAGAGGACTTCGGCAAGAAGTCGAAACATCGGGTTAAATTATAATTCACAAATCAGCTGTTAAAACAAGAAAATAACTATTATGTATATAATTATATTAGCTTGAATAAACCCATCTTGTCTACCCCCTCCTGAGTCTCCACCCACATTGTTGATGATATCGCGGCTATATCTCCACAGCATTGCGGCCAGATCCGATTATGAGGATGTCCCTGTCACTTAAGAACACCAGCAACTTGTGGCAGGATTCGGGCACCGTGGGGTCGCTGAAATTACCCTGCGCTGACATGACCACACCCTCATAGCTGTCGGTGACATCCCGACTCTCCGAGATGCCGTCTATCACTTCAACCACGGTCTGAAAAACAAAATTCATAAAGATATAAATACGCACAGCCACCCATAAGCACTTATAGGTGACAGCAGCAGGTATTTATCAGAGGGGGCCGGCCCTGGGTTTTCCCCCCCTTCCCAGAATTTTTGGAAGTTAATATAATATAGTACCAGGGATTCATACAGCATTTTTCGTTGGGGGGAAAGGGATTTTGTAGAGCCAAAAAAAAAAACTGTCAAGGAGGGCATCAAAGCTTCATAATTAGTGTCTTAAGTGAAGGACTACAACTAGTAAGAATTTATTTGGAAGGAGTGTTGGACATTTTACACTAACTAACGTTAGAGTAAGGGTATAATTTTTTAATCTTATACTGACAAGCTGGGGTAAAAAAATTTAGCGGAGGAAACTAATTTTAGGGGGGGGAGGGGGTCCCAGGGCTCCCATACTCTATAAGAAACCCTGAGCACATTAGCTAAAATTGAATTCTATGAATAGTAAGATTAAAATCATGTATGTGTGACCAAACACTGATCTGTTGTGAAGTATACATTCTCATATAGACATGTGCATCAAAGTAGCACGGATCTACAAAACGGGTATGGCTAAGCCCACGCAGTGTTTCTCACTCCCAGTGCAAGACCCTGAATGAAACCTCATAGTTATCATGTGTTCATCTACACTCACCAGTATGTTCTCTGGCGAAGCTCTTCTAGATATGTTGAAACAGTTCTTCAGTGCCACGCTCCCTTCACTACCTCCACCATCCTGTCATTAATCACACACATTTACTTTCTTCATACAGGTACTGGGGGATGGTTGCCTTGGTAACACATTCAGTCACGCACATTACCATAGTTCGCTCACCAAATAATTATAGAGTTGCATTAGAACATTCCAACATACACATTCACAAAAAAAAAACCAAAAAAAACAACCAAAACAAATAATAATATAATTAGGTTTGCTAGTAATTATTATACCTGTATCACCTGTGTTCAGAGTTATCAAGTTGGGTAATTACATCCCCCCTAGGTTATACAACTGTTTTGCACAATGTTTGGGATCAAACCCCCGAACAGGATAAAGGACGCCACTTCCTGGGAAACATTAAACTCCGCCCAGATAAACTCATTCAATCCTGTATCATGTGTGTATGCTTATAATTGTTAAAGTATTTGTCTTGTATGTTCTCACATTGACCAAACTATTGCTGCAAGGTAGTAGAGTGCGCGCTTTGGTAGCCGCCAAGACTGCTTTTGCCGTAGGTGACAGCGGTTGCAGGTGACAGCGGTTGCAGGTGACAGCGGTTGCAGGTGACAGCGGTTGCAGGTGACAGCGGTTGCAGGTGACAGCGGTTGCGGCTAGGTTATCTGCGTCAAAGGCGGTGCGGGAAACTGGTCCTTCGACTTACACCCCTTTTTTGTCAGTGGTCTTACAAGCCTTGACACACAAGAAACTCGTTACTATGGTATTCACACTTGAGTAGTACATAATAAATTTATTATTCATTGGACACCACAGAATATCACTCTTCTGATTGGCTGTATTTATGCTCATGACTGTGTAAATACTAAGCCAACAGACTTGTGATATTCTCCTGTATCTAATGAATAAAATATATTATAATGACAGCTTTAAATCAGTACTTGCAGTACTCAAAGCTAGTAATTTATAGCAGAAGTGGGAAAGTCAATACTTCTGCAGTACACTGTGTACTTGTATTAAGCTGAGATGACTGAACCAATAAAAACAACAACAACAACAACAAAACAACAACAACCAAAAAAAAACAGCAACAAAAAACCCTTATCCCAAGAACAAAATCGTACACAAGTTAGTTTCACAAAAATTTAATAAACAATCCCCTGGGCCACACTAAATTACGCACTAATCACAAGCCCATATTGATCGGATTCATTACCGTCAAGACATGAAAATAATCGTCGTGACTGAGAGAGAGAAGGAGCTGCTTGGCCGTGAGTTTAGCCAGGAGCAGTCTGAAGCCTGTCGTACTCCCTGACCTGTACACATGGGAAGGGAAGAAACTCTTTTTAATGCATCTATTGAATAATACTGACATAATGAATGAATGAGTGAATGAATGAATGAGTGAATGAATGAGTGTATCAAAGAATGAATGAATGAATGAGTGAATGAATGAGTGAATGAATGAGTGTATGAAAGAATGAATGAATGAATGAGTGAATGAATGAGTGAATGAATGAATGAATGAATGAATGAGTGAATGAATGGATGAACAAATGAATGAATGAATAAGTGAATGAATGAATGAGAGTATTTCATAGGACCAAACTTGAGAGGTGCCAAATCAAAATTGTTGAAAATGTCACCATGAAGGTTATAATAATTTGCAGGGGGGGGGGGAGGCAAAATGCAGCCCTAAGAATCCCTGAATGAATGAATGAATGAATGAAGAAAAGATGGCAAGTTTAATGCATATGCACTGAAGGCACTTGATCTTTCTAGAGGTTTGTACCTTAAAATGTCAATCCTAATTGTATGCATGTTTAAACGTAACAAGACACAAACAAATGATAATGTAGTATCACTGTAACTTACAAGTCCAGAACTGTGATGAGGAACTTAGTCCCAGACACTGTGTTAATGTGTACCTACATATGTGAGTACGTAGAGGGAAAACAACCACAGAGATATTAAAATGTTGTATGGTCTATGAAAAACTATACACCAGCACAATAGGATATCAAAACTCTAAGAATTTTTCCCTCAGCATAAATAGTTCACACTAGAAAAGCTAGTGTGTGTGTATGTGTGTGTGTGTGTATCCATGTGTGTGTGTGCTGTGCATACAAATTACACACGTACAGTACGATATAATGGGTTTGGTATACTAGAAAGACTGTGAAAGACCAATAACTTGGTGAACCTTTATAAAAAAAATAAAATAAAATAAAAAGCTGAAATTGGTTGAAATTATCACCAATAACAATAATGCTGTGGTGGCCAGTACATCCAATTACTTGCTTCAACTGCACTGTGGAGTGCACCCCCAACTAATCATTTGCAAGGTGGAATGGCAGACATTTGACCAGTTCAGCAGAAATGTACTAGACATTTTGTCTGTGCTAGAATGTCTTACCACACAAGACTACAGTATCAGATTTTTTCCCACCTCTAAAAGGTTGGCCCTATTCATTCCACTCACACAAGTAATTAGCACTGACCACCCTTTACCACACCCCAGGGGGTCATTTATGACAAATGGAGTAACCCTTTAGCTAGGTATCAAGTGGTTCCACCCTACACAAGTCAGACCTGAATCAGCTCACAGTAAGTAACCATTAACCAGTAGCATTGATATCCCTTTACCACTAAAAATGACAACCCCTTATCATATTACCACCCCTTACCTTATTACCACATACCCACCCGAGTCCACTACCAATCCCTTACCAACCGGTGTCATAAGCATCCACGAACGCCAGTGGGCATCGGTGGCATGTATTCAAGGACGACCATACAGAAGCTAGAGGTATAACAGCATATAGCACCACACACAATGAAAACCTCATAGCTGCTGAAGCTGTCACATGCTATATACTAATTCTATAGGTCAACCGCCAGTAACTTGGGTCTCAATATGTGACCAATGTAAATGTCAGCACCATATCTCTATTGATAATACCGTACCGCTTTTTAAGCAAACAAACAAACAAGCAAACAACAATCAAGCACATAGACACCACCACTTGTGAGTGTGCATGTGTTGTGTGTCCAATGAAGCACCAAAGGTGTGAACCCCCCTCCCCCATTGCTACTGTACATTAGCTAGCTATTATAAAATCATCTCAGACCAAAAGAATAATTTATTGTCTATTCCTCTCCCTCATGTGCATTGAGGGTTAAAAAGCAAAAACAACAACAACAACAACAAACCAAAAACAAAACAACAAAAACAAAAACAAACGAAAAACCCAGACATATAGACACCCATCAGTCAGTTATATACTTTTCTATTCCAAAGCCTCTTTTTTTCTTTCTTTATTATTACTTTTAGTGAGTTGAGACATCAGAGCCTGATGCTGCTTGAAGTGAAGTTTTCCACACAGCTGGTGAGTGTCCTAATAACTTCTGAAGTGCCAGCACACAAACAACAACTTGTACGTAAAGTACGTGAGGGAATGCAAGCTGGAATGAGACCAGTGCTTAGGTACGTAAATTAAGTGCAAATGAGGCAACACATTCCAGGCCTCATATCCCATTTTGTGGTACGACATAAAATACAAGTAATAATAGCAAATTTTCTCATTTTAACAGCCAATATTGTTAATTAAAACTTTTCGACTTCTTGCCGAAGTCCTCTTCAGGGGTCAACTGAGGTCGAACTCTCCGTGGTGAAATAACAACACGTTGTAAACAGCATGATTTCTGGATGGTACACTTACTGTCTACTATATCCTGGAGGGTGATATGCATGCAGCATGGACAGCCAGCATCCTGGAAGCTATGTCTCTGTTAAACTTGTTGTTATCAGGTGTCATCTGTATTTGTAGAGCTTCCTTCATATTCAACTCCAGATTCTTACTGGCTCTGTCTACAACTTGTACCTCTTCCCATTCAATGGTGTGATGTTGCTTATGTTGTAATTAACAATATTGACTTTTAAAACGAGAAAATTTGCTATTATTATAATTATTGCAGCAGAGAATGACTGCATCATTGAAAAAAACACAAGTAATAAGTCCTTAAAATGATTGAGCTAAGCGAATACTAGTTAAAGACTTATCCACGCCCTGAACCTTCCCCATTCATTTCAACAACTTGAAAATAAAGCAGGTATTGCGGGTGCATATTGAAATAAAATCCACTATTTAAAATATGTTGCTATTTTTCAAATTAAATAAAGTTACGCAATGGCATATGGTAGCAATAATTACATCGCCTTAGCTCATAATACACATGCCACACCTCACAGCGGCATCGCTATGTTTCAACTATATCCCCGAGGTGTAAGACAAACTAGAGGGCAATCTGCGAGAAGGAAGCCGGCAGTAGGAACAACAGCAACACAACTCAAGTGTGGCATGCAAGCAACAGGGAATTGTGTTTGTTAAGCGATTCCTGAAGTTTAGTTAACACTTTCTGAACTAGTAGTCAGTCGTATAGTCTATATTATTTCTCCACTTGTATTATACATACATATATACATGCACAACATGTTCGTATGTACTCCATGACAACAGAATGGATTGAGTATGACATCAGAATCATGTGTGCACACACATGTATGTAAATACAAAAAGACAGAATGTAAAAAAAACTCCGAACCCCACAAAATACTAAAATAATAATAATAATAATAATAACTAGTGGTGCGCTCGAATAGTGCAAATGCATGGTGAGCGAGTAAATATATGAGTATGGGTAAAGATGATTTGTGAAGGAAATCGCTAAATAATAGCAATGATTAGGCATGAAGAGTTAACAATAACAGAATTACCTGAATAAACTTAGAAAGCAGTGGCAAAGAAGCGCAGCTTGACAATTTGCCATTCAGTCTTTCGCCAAGAAGAGAGTAGCTATAAACTTTTTGGTTGAAACAAAGTTGCGTAAGGCAGTGCAGCAGGATTCTCCGTGCTCGTTAATTGAAAAATACTGGAACTGTGAACGCTTTACCTAACTTACGTAATTAGAAGTGCGGGCGAAATTTTTTGACGTACGCATACATACCTACATATATATATATATATATATCTGAAATCTCAATTGAACACGACTGAGAGTCAGCTTCGCTCGCTTCGCTCGCTCGCTGAATAATAATAATAATAATAACAATAATAATAATGATAATAATAAGAAATAATATTTAGTAACAAAAATAATCTCCATTAACATATCAAAACATGCTACCAGTACCCTCTCCACAATAGGAGCAAAACAGTCTAATTAATGCCCACTATGACCCTCCCACTCGTACATACCCGGATAGAATCGGAGCGCTCCAGACGCGGCTCCGAAGAACTGGAACTGCACAGAGGCGGTGACCGGAGAGATGCTGTTCTCAATGAAGTACCGCGTGAGGTTCGCACTCCACTGGGCAAAACACAACACTCGGGAATCTGTAACATGTAGAACACACAGCATTCGCTAGCAATGTCTGGGGATGATATTAACTCATGAATGACGCACCAGAGGACCAGCTAACTTCCCAGCATTTAAGAATTAAAATGTAATAATACTTTCCTTGAAGATCTTGTCAGTAGATATTGTATTGCGGGTAAAGAGTTCAATTTTGTCAAAAATAGATAGAAGAAATGATTGAATCTACCTCGAATGAATGAACGAATATAAGTCATCTATATACTCAGATACGTTACTTTAACAACGCCAGCCAAGTGAAATAAAATTCCCTCAGAGTATGGAATAGATAGCTAGTGCATACACTGTATGTTGTTGTAATACATCTGCTTCCTTTAACCCCAACTCCCTTCCTCCTCAATTTTATCCTTCTATCAGTGACCTTTAATATCGGGGGGAGAAGGAAGGAATTTGTTTATTGCAATTTTTTTTTTGTTGTACTGTATGTATTGGTAAAACTTTTTTTTTGCTTGGTTGTATTTGTTGTTGTTTTTGTTTTTTGTTGTTGTTTTTTGTTGTTTCTTAACCTTTACATTAATTGTTTGATTTCCAGATTGATTAATAGTAGTACTTGTAGGTATTATAATAGCTTCAAATATATTCGTAACTCTGTGACTAGTTTGTTTGAATTACTATAATGAGGAACTAAATGAAACACGATCATGGGCCAGGGGAAAATAGGTTCGTGTGAAAAACTTGAATGTTAGTTGTTGTGGTTTGTTTGTTCGTTTTCTGTTGATCCAGTTTCTGAGCTTAATTGATAAAGTCAGACTTTGTTTTTTCTTAGCTGTAATCTTGTGTTTTTGCGTGATGTGAAGAGAGGAAAATGAAATTAAAAAGTGATATTACTACTGGGTGGTTACCATTTCATAGTGTGTGTATGTGTGTTTGTATGTAGCATACTCACAACTGTGTTGCATTAACTTGCACCACGCACACACACACACGCACACACACACACAAGAGAATGTGAAAATAATCTCTGTCAATTTTTTTTCTCTCAGTCCGTTCACCCCCCCCCCCCCCCCTCCTCTCCCCACCCATTAAACCACCCTTACCTACCTCTGTCATAAATATCCACCGGGTAATGGAGGGCAGTATTGCTCAAATTTACGCTGCGCCTGAGATCTTCATTCAGTTCGAAATCCAAGCTCTGGAACACGCCCATCTCAACTGACCCTGCGGATAATGATACAGTTGCCCGGTAAAAGTTGAGCTGTTTGGTTGGTTCCTCCAACCCCAGGACAGTGCTCTGAGCAAGCAGAGATGTTAAACATGGTATCGACTTGCGGCAGGCATTGCGTTGAGCAGCAGTTCCAAGAGGAGTGGGACGTGTATTCCTGGCCGGCCTGGGACTTCAGGTTCCACAAACAATGACATCATATGTGAGCTGTATTTTTAGAACAAAACTAGAGAGGGTCAAATCAATATTACATATTAAAATTTCATGAGGGTTTCTCATTTCAATGAAATTGATGAAAATGTTGTGGTAAATGTCACCATGAAGATCATGAAGGTCATAATTATTTTCGGGGGGGGGGGGGGGGGGGGGGGGGGGGGGGGGAGGGGCAAAACCATTGTTCAGGTGAGGAAGGCGTGGCATAACTATTGTTCAGGTGGGTGGGGGGAGGGGGGGTAAAAGGCCAGAAAAAATCCCTACATACATAGACATGTTGCCATAAGAGTACATGAACCTAACCAGGTTCCAGATACATACATACCAGCTGATCTTATATATTTCCTGTAATTAAACATGACAATATAAATTCCAGTTTGTGCTCTGTGTTCTGTAGTAACTAGAGATGACTCTCAACACCAGCTCCTGTTCGATTTGCTTCTGAAGAGAAAACACCCTATAAAGTAGCTACTACAAAAATCATAGTTGAACATCTAAAAAAAATTTTTCTTTTGTATAGGACAAGGTTACGATGGAGCTGCTGCATTCTCTGGAAAACAGACAGGAGTACAGAGAAAGATGAGGCTCTACCAGTCTATACTGAGCTTGCCTGAGCTCAAAGTGGTGAAACCTAGTGACACAAGGTGGTTATCACATGAGCGTTGTGTCCGTGCCAGTTACCTGCCCTTATTATCACTCTCCACCAACTTTATGAAGAGTCTGGAGATGCAGAGGCATATGGTTTGGCATTAGTCCTTACTTCCTACCCTGGAGAAGCTACGATTGTTCTACTGTCAGCATTGCTTGATCTTCTTGCCAAGCTCAACTGTTTTATGCAAAGAAAGGTTGCTGATTTCAGCAAGCTCCCCATCATTCTCCGGAGTATCGTGGACGAAATCAAGCACCTGAAGGATCCTGGATCAGAATGGTGCAGTATTGTGGAATCAACTGTTGAGATGCTTGAGACTGAGCATAGTATCTCCGTGAAAAATACCTCCTCTACAAGTCGAAATGCTGTATGTGCAAATACTATGGCTGAGTTTCGGGATACTGTGGCTATCCCATTTATTGATTTGCTCTTTTCCAATATTAAAAGTCGTTTCTCTGAAGGCGTTGTGAAATTGCTTGTCTGTTCATCAGTATTCAACCCAGCTTCAATTCCCACAGAAGAACTGGCTCTCAATGAATATGGAAAAGAAGAATTGAAAGTTTTGGTCGATTTTTATGGCAAAGAAGCAACTGTGGAATTTGAAGGAACAACTTACACATCCCTGCCCGTTGTTGATACCGAAGAGGTAATGGCAGAATGGACAGTTTTCAAGAGAGCTTTTGCCAAAAAGAAGAAAGCGTTTATGGAGAAAAATAAGCTTACCAAGCCACCAACCCTACAAGATGTCAAGGCTGAAATGGAGTCTACTAGTGCTTACATAGATATTTTTCCAGAGATTTTCAAGCTAATGAACTTAATTTTGGCCCTCCTAGTCGGCACAGCAAGTGTGGAACGTTCCTTTAGTAAAATGAAACTAAATAAAAATAGGCTACGTAACAGAATAAGCGATTCTACATTACCTAAACTGATGCGAATCGCCATTGAAGGGCCTGAGCAATCAGAAATTGACTTTAGTGAAATTTTAGAAGTATTTCAAAAAGAACAATCGTATTCAACTTCAAATGATTAATTATAAAAATTAATACCTGTAAATTCTTGGGGGGGGGGACTTTTCCTGGGGGATGGGGGGGGGGGAAATCACAGTGCCCCCCACCCTCTCTATGAAACTCTGCCACCCATCCTTCCACCCCTTCAATAAGCCTTGCCAACTCACCCTTACAGCGTTCGCCACTTCGTCCAGATTTGCCGCCAGTTGAGCGGCAAGTTCTGTCATGATAGCCGAGCCATTGACAAGAGCAGGACTCCCAGGCTGAATGTTCACCGATATGGCCTGTACAGACACAAACAAACACAACAACAACAACAACAACAACAAAACCTGTGTGAAATAAACATCATTCTTTATTGTTTTGTTTGATTGCTGCCTAGGATCTGATTTACTTGGTGATATGTAGTCTCCTCAGTTAAATCCACAATATCCATTACTAGACAAATATACCAGCAAAGCCTCTACATGAACTTGAACGTTAAGTACATGTACATGTATGTTAAGACTATATACGTATTTCATGAGTTTCACACCTCCGTAAACTACAATTGTAAGCAACAAGAAAGCATTGGTGACAGTGAATAAAAGTAAATACTACATAAGTTGAAGGGCTCAGTCTGGTAGCCACTGTCTCCCAATTTACACCTTCAGTCCTACTTTTGCTAAATTAGAACAAATATAGCTATGTTTTTTGGCCACTTGTCCGATACATGTATAATTAATGAAAGAACATGGAAATGGCAACATGTCCTAGATACATCTTTTCTATAGGGCTCATTTAATATCAACTTCCTTGACATAATATTTCAGACTAACAAGTTAAGATTTAATTTAAAAAAAGTGTCATCTCATCTGTTTCATAGCAATAATCTCGGAAACTCCCAGTAGGGAAGACTGGTTTACAACCAAACAAGAAATGCTGAATAAACCCGAACATAAAGTATAACAACAAAAAAATAATATAATAATAACAATAATATATATAATTAAAATAATTATTAGAAACAACTCCCGTAAAAAATAGAAATATGGCTCACTTTCCAGCTTGGCAAGGTTGACTTTCACTGCATGCTAGACACAGCACTATTACAACTAGGAACAGAGAGATTTCTAAACATTGTTGCTTAGCCATAAGAATACTAGTCGGCCGAATTTAGTGCGACAATAGTAGCTCACAAAATGTCTGACTACGGCCCATGACTGGCTTTTTGTAGGTGCCTAACAAAACATTAAGTCCCCATTTTGTTTGTGCTTCTTTTTCCGCCATAAGCGATACAGTACTATTTTAACTCTTTCTTTCAGGGTGGGTGTAGTCTATCTCGCGTCGGGTGCGGTTTGTGGAAGAGTTGAAGGTCGTCAATTTTATTGTACAAGCAGTTGTAACGACCCTTTACCCAGTAAACATGTTGGAAATGCCAACCAATATAGAGATAAAAGCGATTTTAAAGAACAGGTCTTATGCCCTGGAAGTTGCTAAGAAGCTAAGCCAATCTGGAGGTATTGTTTCGTTTATTATTAGTAAATTTATTACTAATTCATAGCAACAGTTTTGAAACAGCAAGATACACCTTTTATAATGTACCTAACGGAAGACTGAAGGTATCAACAACATTTAATGTTAGCTATGAATACAAGTCTAATCTTGTACTGTGGCTTGCCATTCCCTTTCTTATTGAAAATGGTATGTATTTAGCTAACATTCTTATGTTCTTTTACATGGACATACTACTTCAATATATACATAGTTGGTGAGCAAGCGAAGTGAGCGAGACACTCTCTGGCATGGTTGGGCAATTCGAAATATATACGAAAATATTTATTGTTAAATTTTAGGAAATGGTCACATATAAAGTTGCACCAAATTGAGTCATGTTGTATATCATTTGAATCCTTAGAAGGTACTGATCAGTACTTGATAAATTATATTGTATATAAGTCAACTAGATTAAAGTTATAAACAAAAATTAGTATTTTCTGACAAAAGTATGTACGATCTATACAATAAATCTGGTATTGTTTCTCTTAATCAATAATAATTTTTTTTGGATTTGCACCAATCAGTTAAAATAAAAATGTGTAATAATGGTATTCATAGCTATCACAACCATCACATTTTAAAAAATGTAAATGGTTTAAAGCTGGCAAAATAATTGTGACCACAACTTCAGCTGCTTCACAAGAGTTACGGATTGGGAATCTTACTCATGTATCTTTCAAAGTAGCCCACACTGCAACTGCTCTGGTAATGAGGAGGGACTGAAGAATATTAGCGAAGCAAGGATAGAGACAGTTAAAGCAAAAAGCTGCTGGACATCATAATTATGCCAGGTATGGAACCTACCATTTACAAGACATGAGAAAGTTGCCACATTCAATTCTGGATAAATTTCTACATGGAGAGCATACTACACGACATCACAGAGATGTATGGAATGGCATTTGGTCTGATATGTTCATAGAGACATACTACACGACATCACAGAGATGTATGGAATGGCATTTGGTCTGATATGTTCATAGAGACATACTACACGACATCACAGAGGTGTATGGAATGGCATTTGGTCTGATATGTTCATAGAGACGTACTACACGACATCACAGAGGTGTATGGAATGGCATTTGGTCTGATATGTTCATAGAGACATACTACACGACATCACAGAGGTGTATGGAATGGCATTTGGTCTGATATGTTCATAGAGACGTACTACACGACATCACAGAGGTGTATGGAATGGCATTTGGTCTGATATGTTCATAGAGACATACTACACGACATCACAGAGGTGTATGGAATGGCATTTGGTCTGATATGTTCATAGAGATTTTAGTCTAGATATAGATGAGATATGGAAAAGGCCCTGGGGGACTCATAGGCCTAACACTCAATGAACAATCAGTCAAAATATGGCTTATGGTTTACATATTTGTACAGAGATCATTCGTGACTTGGCAGAAATGAGAAGTAATGATGATTCAAAAGATGTTTTAGTCCACAAGGAAGAAATGCCATCTAGACTAAAATCTGATAATTGTGATCGCAGCAAAATTAGGATAAAATTGGAACAGTGTATAAATCCACTTGAACCGACACAACATCCAGCAAATTTAGTGAATGTTTCAACTGGATATATAAATAAATGCAATGCTGTAAATGTTGAACAAGCAATTGACATCGGGTGTCAGCAAATGCAGACTTTCGTGGAAAATTTTCCAGATAGTTTCCACAAGACTAGCTATATCAAAGCAAGTACATATGCTGAAATCTGAAAAGAAGAGAATTCATCTTGGCCACACTCAAGTTTTCAATACTGAGGCAATTTATGCTCGTATAATGTGCTTAATTTCTTTGGGTCAAACCACATTACAAAACTGCATTAAAGCATGAATTGTCTCTTGTTCCAACTTCTCTTTTTCAAGATTCTGGAGACATGAGATTTGCGAAGACAAAATCAGTTTTGAAAGCAAATCTAGAAGTACAAGTATTTCGTCGTATTAACTCTAGTAAAGGTGCAGTTATTATAGATGGAAATGCAATTCTCTGGTGTCAAGACTGGCCAAAAGAATGTGTTCTTTCTCATCTTGCAGAACAATTGTGTGAATATATTGAAAAGAAATTAATGTATAATGATGTGTACCTAGTCTTTGATCGATACAAGAAATTTAGTATAAAAGGATCCACTCGTTCAGATAGAGCAAAAAAAATTGCATATCAACTAAAATTTACACCTTCAACTCCACTTCCATGTAAAGAAAAAATATTATAATTTTCGATTCTGGATGTAATTCTGTTACCATTATATCTGACTTAACAGATGTCTTCGTTTTAGCTTGCCACTATTTTCCAATAGAAAGATCTGATGTCACTGTGATTATGGAATCAACCAAATCAGGGTTTCATTTAGGGGGGGGCGAAAGGGGGCATTTGCCCCCCCTTGGGTTCTAAATGCCCCCCCTTGGATTCTAAGTGCCCCCCACCCTTTTGAAAGAACCGATATTTATTAAGAGAAAAATGTAAACCAAATTAATAATAAACAATATTCACACAGCAATTCGTCTAGGTTTTTGTTCCATACTGTAATAATGTCATTTAATTGTGTAGATGAGAGCGTCTCGGGTGTCTCCATGGCTATTTTCATCAAATAGGATAATTGTGATTGCCCAATTCGATTTCGAATTCGTGTTTTAATTAGTTTCATTTTGGAGAAGCTCCTTTCCACTGAAGCAGTGCTGACAGGGATAGATAGACATATGTTTGCCAGGGTGCTAATGTTTGGAAAAAATTTCACTAAGCATATCACTTGTGGTGAGCTCTTTCAACTGCAAGTGCAGGTTACCTTTCGGCTTCTTCGATAAGTAGCTTCGAAATGTTTTCCACTCCTCTCGGGTTTCGCGGGAAATAAGAGCTTCTTTGGTGTATTCATCTCCACCAGCAGTCTTAGCAGGCAGCTCTGCACCATAGTGAGCTAATAGTACATCTATTAAGTCCTCACCATATGTATGGAAGTCAGAAGAGTCAGCAGCTGGCACTTTCTTCGGATCAAAGATGCCAAATAAGGAGACAATATCTTGTGAAATAAATCTGCTGGATATGTTTGCCTTCAGCATCCTGATAAACGGTTCAGCCACTTGTCCTTGGAATGTAGCAATGCTTTCCGTGGTTAACGTGATGTCAGTGACTTCTTCGATCTCATTCTTTGCATCCATCAGTTCTAATACCCAGTTAGCAGCAGGTAACATGGCATCATCAAGTGTATTGAGAGTGGCATCAACAAGAGAGGTGATAGCTGTCAAGTCTATTCTCTCAGTCTGGAGAGCTCTGCTCAACTTCGCCACTTGTGGCAGAACATAATCAAGGAGGTATATGGCCACTAAAGTTGAGGGCCTACATAAGGCTTTACTGATACCTAGAGCTTCAGGTGCATGTGTCTGCTCATAGATATTGTTTAGAGCAGTCACAATTGCACTGTAGATAGCTTTGACTGCCTTCACACAGCGTTCATGGGACAGCCAGCGAGTATCTGATGGTTTCACAACTTTCAGCTCAGGTAAGTCAAGCACCTGCTGTACTGCTTTGAGACTCTCAGCTCGCTTAGGAGAATAGTGGAAAAATTTCCAGAGGGTGGTGAGTGTGATGTACACATGTTTTATCCCACTGGTAGCATTAGCTGCTTGAACGCATGCTAGCTGTAGCAAATGGCAATGGCAGTGTACGAAAAGTGCATGAGGTGAAATTTTCTTCAGGAGACTCTGCACACCATTGTGTTTCCCAGAGAAAGTAGCTGCTCCATCGAATCCCATACCCACCAGCTTGCTACTCTGTATGTTTTTATCTTTCATGAATTCAACAAGGGCAGAATAAATAGTCTTTGCATCAGTAGCTTTCAATGGAACTATATCCAAGAAGTGCTCAACAGGTTGACCGTCCATGTTCACCCAGCGGAAGAAAATTGAAAGCTCTTCTGTGGTCGTCACATCAGTGCACTCATCTGCCATTATGCTGAAATGGGAAGCTTGGCGAAGCCGTTTCAGTAAACATCTTCAGCCCATAAGCCAACTGCCTCAACAAATTCAACAACAGCAACTTTAGATGTGTAGGTTGCATTTAATCTAGCTCTTTCAAGGAACCCCTTTAAATCTTCTGCACCACAACTTACGATTAGATCAATAAGTTCATCAAAATTTGTTGTGTGGGGAATGTGGCGACGAGCTAGAAAATGGGTGCAACGAATTAGAGCTTTAATGGCCATTCTGTTCTTTAACTTTTCCTCATCATTAATTTGTTGGAGTTGCTGAATGACTGCCCCTTCTTGTAGTGCTGTAGCTGCAGCCATCTCTGCTTCACATGATAGGAGGTGAATATCACTCTTTGCATGAATTTTCATCTTCTCTATTGCCTTCTTCCAGTTCGTGAAAGGTTTTGAGATCCATGTTCCTCCTGTTCTTTGAAGAGAAATTCCTCTCTTCCTGCAAACTTTACAAAAAGCTCCTTGGAAATTTTTATCAAACATCAGCCAATTGAAGCTCTCTTCCCATTTTTTGTTGTATTTTCGACTGCTTGCAGTGATTTTCTTGCTTTTCTCATGTGTAGTTAATCTTTCCTTTGCATGCTTCTCATGGACAATTAATCTTTTCTTGGCAGGACTTGGCTCCAAAAACTCAGTATCAGATTGATTGCTGTCAATTTTATCTTCTGTGTAACTGCTACTTGAGTGGCCAGGTGACTTTGAAGAGCTTGCACCACAGAAGAAAGAGCGAATATCCATTTGAGACTATCTTAAGCTGTCAGGGACTACGAGTGCTTAGAGTTCTGGTTCTGGAAGTTGTAGAATCTGTATAGATCAAAACTCAACAACTGCTACGGTGAGCTGAGGGCTGGCCTTTTTATAGCCAGCCAGCAACCGTAAGTGTGAATCAACGTGTGATAAACCTAAGGGGAGGTGAGAGTCAGAGTTGAATAGTGTGTGAAAAGCATCTAAATGGTGAATGTCACAGTTGACTGAAAATTTCTAGCCGGTGGAGGTGAAAATGAGTAGCTGAATTAACTTGTCAGGATCTGACATATCATATGCAGACCTCATTAGATAAGATTATGTTTTTTAATGTAGGACATAGGCCTTCCAATAATTCTATTTCACTCCCATGGTGACCAGTGCCGCCCGCCCCCCCTTACATTTTCAAAACTCTATTTTGCCCCCCCTTGCAAGAATGTCTGGATGAAACACTGCAAATCATGTTGAGCAATTGTAGATATTGGAAAAACAGCAACAAAACATAAATCTCTATTATCATCCCTTCTTGCTGCTCATGCACTCACTGGTTGTGACAGTGTTTGCTGTTACCATGGCATTGGTAAGAAAACTGCAATTAAAGTGACGAAGCAGAGAAAACTCTTTTCTAGGAGAACTAATAGTGACATTCAAGATGTAGTTTCAGAAGCCACTGCATTTATTGGTGATTGCTATGGAATATCTGATGGAGAAACTATGTCAGATAAGAGGCAAGCGTTTGTTTTTTGTAGTACACTCTATGCATACATAATATGTTATTACAGTTTTTTTCTGTTTAGATACAGAATGTGGATTAAGAGAGCCAGAGGAAAACTTTCAAACGCACCAAAGTTGGCAAATTTGCCTCCCACATCCGAATCATTCCTACAAAATGTTCTTAGGGCACATTATCAGTGTGCCGTGTGGAAGTCTTGTCTTCTACCCACCAGCAGTTGATCCAACTAAGGTATGAAGTTATATATTTTGCTCAATGTGATTCTTTAATTGTTTTTTGAATGTGTACAGTTTGGATGGTTACGAAATGAAGAAGAGGAAATATTAGTGCCAGTTATGGTGGCAGAAGAGGTCCAAGTTCTTCCCAAATGAAGTTTCACGTGTTTTAGCTTGCAATTGCAAGGCAGCAGAGCTCCTGCAAGTCTTTCAAAATATCATGCACACAGTTCTGTGCATGTTACTCAACCAAATGCTACAATGAATGTATAGTAGAAGAACAAGCCTCATTTTATGATTCGCAATCCGACTCTGAAGAAGAGGATCTGGTATAAGCTTATTGATTGCACGTAAAATTCTCAGTAATTTTTTGTAACATTGTGGTTTTTCGCTTATTACCTTAAAATATTAATTTTTTGATCATACGTGGTATTGTAAAAAATAATCTGCATGAAATAAGGATTTCAATGATATGTAACATGATGCTATTTGATTTCAACTAGATTTCAGCGAAATTTAACAAAAATTGGTGAATATTTCGCAATGCCCAACTGTACCAAAGTGGCATGAACCTGAATATGATTTTGTAGACCGTGTAGAATATGTTTATGAAAAAAAACTTTCCGCATACCATATTTCCAGGTTACCCCAAATTTGAGTGTTTGGCCGCCAGACTAAAAGTATAAAAGGTCACAATGGTTATGTACTTAGCTACACTTTTAGAAAAGGACTGATAGATTCTTTTGAAGTGTTTCTGGCTCGCTCACCCTTTATGCTCAAACACACCACTAGTATGGTTTAAATAATGGTATTACTTTATTGAGTTCGAATTATCTGGTATAATTGTAATTATGCTTGTCCATTGATAATACATAGTTACGAGTACTAGAAGGAGAGACAGAGACCTGGTGTGAGTGGACTTAAAAGATCAGACTTCAGTGTAGCAAGAATGGAGGTAAGGCTGTACATAGCATCTACAGTAGGAGTCAAAAAAAAGTTTCGAATTCCGTTCCGTAGTACGGACCTAAAACGGTAGTTTTTTAACCGTAGTTTTTATCGTTGCGTTCCGTACCGTTTTAACTAAACGGCCGACACCGTTTACTAAAACGGTAAAAAACGGTGAAGCATTTCCGTCGATTCACAGATATTTCCTAGCTAGAAACTCTTCTATAGCTATATCAGCAAGCTAAGGCCTTGTATCGACCATTAAACGCTATGGGGATAGTGCAAAAAAGCTCGTATAAAATTTTAACTTGCTTCAATAAAGCTGCAGACTGAAGTTCCGACGGGCACAGAGCTATAACGAGGTCCGCACTTCGTAGATCTCCTGTTAGCTACTCACGGACCTCCAGTAGTAAAAAATCTAAGCCGGAGAAGGCCCTAACAGCGAGAAAACGTCGATACTGTGCGGTGGTCGAACTAACAATTCTCCGCGAGACAACTTCGAATAGGACGGCTTCAATTTTTTTTAACCCGAAAAGCTCCGCCTCTGAGCCATCCCGCAGTTCTTATCAAAGAATTCTTCTGATTGGTCCCCTAGCCCTAGCCCTAGCCCTTGCGCGGCGCTATAATTGGTCACGCGCGGCGCTATAATTGGTCACATGATTTGATTAACCAATGAAATGAGTTTTTTGATAAGAACTGCGGGACTGTAGCCGCCTCTGGAGCCTGTAAACAAAAAATCGGAACGTTTTATTGGATAAACGATTTTTTATATTTCTTTGAGCGAGACATACGGTGAACGAGAAAGATTAAAACGGTAACGCGGTCGAACGGAACGGCCGTTTTTCAACATACGGCGTACCGTTTTTACCCCGTTTTTTTATTTTGCGACGGCCGTTCTACGGAACGGAATTCGAAACTTTTTTTTGACTCCTCTGTATGTGCTAAGTACTGTATCTTTCCTTGAGTGTGCTCTCTCTGCTTAAGCATTTATTTACACAGAGTGGACCTGCCTGGAGTTAGGAGTCAAAACTATTGAGTATTTTTTTTCTAGTTCTACTGGACCATCACTGAACACATTTTTTGCCTACATCGCGAAAAAGTCTGGTCTACTAGCCAAGTGGCTAAGGTTCCTCCACTGTACCAGTGTAGATAATTTAGGACTAAATGTAGTTGCCGCACACAGGTAAACAGTCTCCAAAGTCAATGCAGTGTGCAAACATTATGTTATCTCTCCTACTGACCACTCACCACAACGCTCTACCCTCGTCGTTCTTGCTACTACTAGCTAAAGTAATAAGAACTCACCCACAGCCAGTTTACCAGCACCTACCTCCCCCCTCCCCCCCACATTACATTTGGTAAAGGTACAGCTACATCAAACTAGCACAAGTAGGCATAGTCTGGCTGAGCCACACACACCTAGCATGCAAAGCGCGCGGAGGGTCTGGGAATATGGCCATACCAAATTTGTTCTTTGTTCTGGAGGAATGTGGAAGTGGTGAGTGCCCCACCTCCTTTATATCTGAATTTCTACCGCAAATTAACCATGATTGCTAAACCTAGCATTGGAAAGGGTGGTGTGACACGCACAGGAATTTCTATATGTGGTTGAGGATGACTATTCCCGGTAATTGACCGCCGCAATATGTGCAGCAGAACAAATTTGGTATGACCATGTCTCCAGACCCATTCCCTGCGTAGCAGTTCGGTAAAGGGTCTTGCTACGCCGGACTAAAGTAGGTATTGGTGCTGGTAAGGTTAAGTAATGACAGGATATTGCTTGTTCACCCTCCCCACCCTCCCCCCTCTTCCATCCCAACCTTACCCTCCCCAAGCCAACAAATCGTGTATTTATTAATAAACATACCTGCAGATTCCACAATGGAAGAGAGTAGCTTTCCTCTTATTTGTTCCCAACCAACTGCAGCCGCCTTCATTTCCAATACATTATTTTGGGGTCTTCTTCAGGTAGTGGAAGATGAAATAGCTTGGTGTCAAAGTCCTGTGGCCACTGATCAGGCTCTAACAACTGCTGTTCCTCCTTTGGCTCACTGTGACTTTGTTTCCGCAACCTCCTAGAGAGATAAGTCACAGACTTCCCACCTCTACCGTGCTTGGTTAACTTTAACGCTGGCAAGGTAAAGCTAGGCCTGCCAGCCATACCAAACGAAAATACCAGACAGAAGAAGAGAATACTGGTTCTCACTTGCAGAACTAGGTTCAATTCGCGCGGAAAGATTTTCTAATCGCGTAAGTATTTTTAATACAACGTGGATCCCACTTACCCAAGTAAGGTTAGTTAGAAAGTTCTGTTGTTGTTTTTCAAGTACGCGTAGTTCAAAAATTTCCTGGATCGGGTGTTCAGTTACAGTGCGCAATTTAGCTTCGAGTGACCACATCCTTTCTGTTCTTTCTAATTCAGTACTGAAACTTGATGCCAAGCGAGTTGGCTACTTACAACAAAATACTGATATGGTCTATCTATGAGTCAGATATTATGAAGAAACAAATTGTTAAATTGTGAATAACAAATTTAGATATGTTGAAGAATACTTCTACAGAATTTAGGTACATATAGTATAATAAATACAGAATTCTTACAAAAAAAATCATAACTACAACATAAAACAATGGAATCTTTTCAATATGCTGCTTTATTATAGATTTACTAATGCAAAAAATGCATAAAAATTGACCTATTGTTCTGGAGTGAATTCTCAATTAATGTACATATAGCACAATTTTTTATGATAGTTGAAAAGTGGATGAATCATTAGCTAGGCACACACCACATGCTACTTGCTGCAGTGTACAAGTTTGATTGCTCAACTTCACTGCCACTGCTGAAAGATCCTATATAATTGCCCACAAACAAGTCGGACTCAATAGAGTTTAAATAACTGCTTAGTGTTTACATGTGCTCAAAGAGCTCATGAAACAGTTGAAATTAATTTCTAATGCTAACAGAAAGACATAATAGCAAATTTTCTCAGTTCTAATAGCTAATATAATTATATACATTACATGTTTAAGTAAAACATACTTTGTAATATATTTCTATCTGCAAAGGTGATACTTTTACTGAGTATGTTCAATATACAATTATTCTACTAGAACAGCAAATTGCCCTAGAAAAGAACAAAACTCCTGACTGGAAACTTCTCTTCCCACTAGGTGTTACTAAAGGCTAAGTCTAGAGTGAAGCCAGGCCCATCCCAGAATATATCAAATAGGATTATCAACAATAGCGAGTGATGAATTACAAGAAGATTAATTCAAAGTATATAGTATTTATAACTAAATCTTGAAATATCTAATCATAACAAAAGTAAATGAATGTGGCGGCCATTTGTTAATAGTACAACTTTTGTTATAAGTGCATTATAGATGTTTGTAGCTGACACCATTGGGGTTTAATATAAATAAAAGAATTTTTTCTAATGAAATTAAATGATCAGATTCTGCAGTATTATTGTCAAAGTGCGCACTTATAACCATAATAAGCATAAATTATGCTATTCTTTCAAGTGCATCCTCTCTCTTTCCCCAATATCACTACAGCTGTATAATAGGTAGATTGTTTGCAATAAATGCATCCAATTTTTTCTTTATAAAGACCTTTGTTGATGATCTGTTAGAGTTTGTGATTTGACGTTTTAGTTGCAGATAGAAAAAAATTATAATAATAATAATAAATAGAGATGTGACAGTGCAAGTCAAGAGCAGAAAAGTTGTCAGCTTAAGTTTGCAATGTGTATGTGACATGTGTATGTGTGTGTTAAAATGATATGAATTGCTTCAATTAGTGGAGGCATATTGTTCATAACAAACAAATTACAACTGATCCTTTATTATGTAAAAATTGTTCGTGTATTATGCATTATTCAGACTCTATTAGCAAGAAATGCTTGGCAGATTGTGGTACTATCAGCTCAGGCTGATATTGTAGTGAGTCAATTTTTTCAAGTTCGATTTCATTATTTACAACAACTCCAATGACACAGGAATGTTTACATAATAACATCATAACACAAACAATGGCAACAAGAAACAAAAATTTAAATAAATTGCAATGCTAAATTCAGATGTTTACTCACAACAACAGTAGATTTTGTGGACCTTTCTCCAAAAATGCATTTTAATTGCATTGCACCTTCAAATGCATATAATTTGATGTTCTCAATACGATATTCCAAAATTTGTGCATCAAATCAAATTAAATTTCTATTTGAAATGCTGGAAATGGCCATAGTGAAAAAGAAACAGTTTAACAGTAAAGTTTACTTTTGTTTGGTTATGATATCTGGAAACTATAAATTGTCGCTGAAGTTTACAACAACATAGGAATGAAGGTACTGTAATAAAATATTTTGCTTATCTAATCTTATATAATGAGTTTTGATTATTTTGTTAATATTGTCACCACATAGTCTATATCCAAAGCATTTTCCTGTTGGTCCAACCTCCCTAACTCGTGCACTTTGGGTAGCTCTACAATAACTGTGTAAGAATGTAAAGCATGCAAGTACATTGTCATCATCATCAATTTCAATATACCTTCACTTTCTGTGTCCTGAACTAAAAACTCCAATACCTAAAAATATTTTTGAGAAGTATTTTGAGAAATCAATGCTGCATCATCATCTACTGCTGTATGCCATTGTAACTTCTATCAGATATTATTTCCGAGTCTAATTCACAACTACTTATCATTTTGTGCTAAACTTTAGCTTTGATCTCACTAAGTAATAGGTTGATTAGGTTTTGGTCTTATTGGTTATTATGCATGAAAGTTAGCTGTACTTGGCATCTAATAATGTATCAAATAAAATTAAGATTGATAAATACTTCAATGTACTTGGATTACTTTTTTCATGAGTATTATACATCCATGTCTACTCATCAGTAATTGTAGTAATGGAAAAAAAAGAGTATTAAATGCATTGATGTTTATGCATATATTCTCCTACAAATTACATCATGTATTTAAGAATTTACATGCACAACAATGTTTTTTAATTACACATGCTTTCAGATTCAGAATATATGATTTTTGACATGCAACGACAGATTCATTGAATTTACCCTCTGCTTCAGAATACACTTAATGTTGCGTGAAGGAAAGCTGTCTGTATTATGCTGCTTCTGTTCATGGTAAATATTAATTCCTGTCCTGCATCTTTTTAATAAAACACACAATATATTCAATTACATGTGCCACCTTGGATCCATATAACATCCAGTGACTCAAGGCTGCTGGAAATTCTATTAATACCTATTGCACCACCCGCAACTTTTATATGAGTATTGTTCTGATTGCAATCCTGATCAATAGCTGAGACAACACATGCCAATTTTTTTTCACTGCAAAGTTTCTCTTCATGAACTCAGGATAATTATCAGGATGACACTTCTGCCGTGAAGTCATGTCACATTGGTGGACTTGTATCTGTCGTTAGTAATGAGTGAGTGTGGTCCAAAACAAAGAGACCTAACATTAGTTAGCTAGCAGGATCTAGCAGTGGTGAGCTAGCACGTTTTAGCAGTGGTGAGCTAGCAGGATCTAGCAGTGGTGAGCTAGTAGGATTTAGCAGTGGTGAGCTTGCAGGATCTAGCAGTGGTGAGCCAGCAGGATCTAGCAGTGGTGAGCCAGCAGGATCTAGCAGTGGTGAGCCAGCAGGATCTAGCAGTGGTGAGCTAGCAGGATCTAGCAGTGGT